>Ga0233447_1002174_pt1 | contig 14401 bp, 14 predicted proteins | sample SI_124_October20_3_FD_183014 | JGI IMG/M metagenome (GOLD analysis project Ga0233447, IMG submission 183014) | Seawater microbial communities from Saanich Inlet, British Columbia, Canada - SI_124_October2016_135_MG | ecosystem: Environmental > Aquatic > Marine > Inlet | place: Canada: British...
CGTACCGATAGCATGTCTCACTGATTTTAAATGCCTGACAAGCCAACCTCACTGTTACCCGATGGTCATTGATAGCCTGTCTGGCCATCTCCTTACGTAGAGATGGCCTTAGAACTTTTTTGTTAACGCTTCCTGTACGATCATAGCCTTTAAACGCTCATCTGCGTATTCTGTTCAATACCCCCTTGAGGGGTGCATCTTCTTGAGACGAGAGTTCTCTGCCTCGAGCTCTTTGAGTCTGGTGATCATTGAGGTATCCATGCCGCCGTATTTAGCACGCCACTTACCTAGGCACCCCCTTGAGGGGTGTAAAAAGTAGAGCCGCTCATACCGTGCTCTCTGCATAGCTCAGATACTGGAACACCTGAGCCTGCTTGGCTCAGTATTCACCCCTCAAGGGGGTGCTAAAAAGAGTGTATGATTTGTGAATCTGGTTTACGTGTTGTCTTCATTTGAATCTCCTTATGTTTTTATTATAAGAAAATTCTACTTTTACTGAGTGTTAATTTTTGGGAGGATTACAAAATCATTTCAATATCCCTAATATTTTCGCCAACCCAGGTGCTTTAGTACGCAATAGACCCTTTACACCATAATGTGAAAAATAGTAACTGGCTTTTAATAAATTCAACCCCTCAATCTGACGATATAAATGCCAGTTTTCAGTGGCCATATTTATTTTATTTGTTGAACTTTGGCTCGCATACACACGATACTGAGCCAATGTTTCATTTAGACCGTAGGCATATTCGACTCTTTTTAATAGCTGAAGCCAGGTAGCAAAATCTTCTCTTTTGGTGTTGGTTGGCATATAAATCTTGCCAAAATAGTCAGTGTCATAAAGCGCAGTCAAACACCCTATTGAATTAGTTTTTAATAAATCACAATAACTCACTCTATCGTGAACACCGATATGACCGAAAACATTCCCCTGCTCATCAATCTTGTCATAAGCTGAAAAAATAAAGGAATAATTATTCGACTTCATAAACTTCAACTGTTTTTCTAACTTATTTGGCAACCAGAGATCATCACTATCCAGAAAAGCTATATACCTACCTTTCGTTATTTTTAAAGCTTCATTTCTCGCATTAGCGACGCCAATATTTTTATTTAGTTTTATTAAATAAATTTGTTCTTTATTCTTAATAAAATTTTCTATACTTTCTACACTATTATCTTCAGACCCATCATCAACTATTATCAATTCCCATTCTTTATATGTTTGACTTAAAACCGACTCAATCGCTCTAATTATAAATTGTGAACTATTAAATGAAGGTGTGATTATTGAGACAAGATTATTTAACATAGAAAAATACTTATATATTATCTTTACATAATCTAAAATTTGCTAACTGTATTTTTTCAATTTTCATTGGTGCCACTTTTGTATTTTATTTCAATCTAATTATTTCGATATACCCACCTACTATTTATTTTCATAATAAATGGGTATGGAAGTAGTGAGTATGGTAATTTGGCACTTGCCATCCATTTTTTATCATAGGTAATTTTATTATTTGTATCCTCATTAAATGCCATTCTATTGCCACGGACTATATGATGCTCACTCTTATTCTTGATAATAGACGACTCATTTTCAACCCCTACAAAATCAAACACACTTGAAAGTGTATTCTCAGTATCAAACGCAAATTTCTCATAACTTAGTAAGAGACTCTCATGATTGTTTTGACTTAAATAATTTATTATCAATTTATTTCTTATATACCACTCAAGTGGCAACCAAAAGGGGAGTTTTCTAAGCACATTGAACCTTAAATATGCTTTCCACATAATCCTTATTTCAGAATCAAATATCTTACTATACGGCATTTCTTGCTTTCTTTTTGCTGCTAATTTTGATGAATGCATCCAGCCTCTCACATCTCTAATTATATTAACAACCTTTATATCCAAATCTTTTACACCTCCAAGCTCAGGTAATGCTTTTAAGTACTTAGTTGAATCTACAGGAATTTTATTATCTCCATAAACATCATTAAATTTACTTAAAAATATTTCATATCTTTTGCTTAAGGGCATATTCTCATTTTTCGATATATCATATGTAATGCTTGACCAAAATTTACACTCATTTACATTTTTACCACAAGAGCAAGGCCTATCAAATGTTGTTTCAATACCACCCCCATGGGGTTGCAATACTCTTGACACCTCTCCAAAACTTACCAAATTTGAATGCCTACCAAGTGTAAGATCTATTAAAGTAGATCCGCTTCTTTCTAACGATGTGATAAATATAATTTTTGCATTCATCGATACAGCCTGCCATTATATTTTTTCATATACTTTATTGCATTATCCGAGAGTTTATTTATTTTTAAGCTATCTTTAATTTCATTAAACTCCTTTATTGCGCTTAGGGCAATAGTGATAGACCTTGAGTTTAATACTGTTTTGATAAACCAGGCTATATTTGAAATAATTTTATAAAAATTTGGTAGATACTGATACGACATTATTAATCTATTTTTATACATATTTAAAAGAACTCTATTATGTGGCAATCGTCCACTTTGAACTTTTTTGTGATAAACACCAACTATTGGGCAATACTTTATTATATAACCACCATTAACAGCTCTATAGCTCAAATCTATCTCTTCATGTGCATAAAAAAAATCATTTGGATAATAGCCCACTTTTTCTAACATACTATTTCTAATTGCATGGCCTGCACCTATAAAATACCCAGATAAAAACTCCTTATCCCCATTCTGTTGTGGGTTATCTCCTGGAAATTCATGCCTTAAAATTTTTCTGCTTTGAAAATTAACAATCTGGAATTGTATAATCCCTATTTTTTTATCATCACTAAATATTTTTTTGACTTCTTGTATTGGATTGTCACTAAAAAATATTGCATCATCATCGATTACAATCGCCACATCTGCAACACTCTTTTTTAGGCCAATATTTTTACCTCCAGATGCCCCAAGATTTTCTGGCGAGTGAATAATTTCTATTTTTTCGTTATCATGAAATTCCTTCAATACTTCTTTTGTATTATCTTCAGAGTTGTTATTGACTACAAAAATTTTATTTATATCATCTTTATATTGTAAAACATTATCTAATGTTTCTGAAATTTGATTCGCCCTATTATAAGTTGCAATCACCACATCTACGATCATACGATTTCCTTAATCAATTTATTTAATCCATTAAAATGTGACTTTAATGTGTATCTTTGTGAAAAGTTATATGCGGCTATTATTTTTTTATTATCTTTAATTCTTAATGCGTCTATTATCTTATTTGCCATATCTTGAGGGTCTTCCACATTACACATATACCCGCCTTTACCATTTTCAAGTAATATTGCCGGGCCACTAGGGCAATTAGTGGAAACTATTGGAACTTTCAGTGTTGCAGCCTCAAGCAATACATGCCCTGGATCCTCCCATCTCGAACTTAGTACAAACAAATCTGACTTTTGTAAAAACTTGTAAGGGTTTATTGTAAAGCCAGGTAAATCAACAATATCTTCTAAATTTAATTCCTTTATTAAACCCGACAGATTACCCCTATCCTCACCTTCGCCTAAAATCATCAGCTTAACATCTATATTCTTTTTTACAATGCTTATCGCTTTTATTAATGATTGAAAATCTTTTTGGAAACTTAATCTACCAATGGCAATAATGTGTTTTGCACTCGTATCATTAAACCAGTCATTCTCTATCGCCTCCTTGGAGCTTTTATAGATACCATCATCTATTACCGGATTCTCAATAACTGTAATATTTGCAACATTCAATGTTGTTTTGTCTATCAACTTTTCTCGAGTATCTTTCGTCATACAGACAATCTTATCAACTTTTTTATATATTCGATTCCACAGGAGTTTTCTTAGAGAATCTTCCGCATACATCCACCATTCATAATTACTTGTGTCTGGCAAGCCTAAAAACTTTGGATACCCCTGAACGCTTGCAATTATTCTAGGACTGTGCTTAACACTTCTAGATGACAATATTGCGGGAAGTGCTATTAAATTGGTTATTAAAATATCTGGTTTCTCTTGTTTTAGATGCTTTCTTAACTGGAAAAAACCAAATAATGCAACGGTCAGCATATAGAGGCGTGAACCCATAAATTTAGTTTTATGTAAATTTGGAAACTGTTTTTTTAAGCCAAAATCAACTATCTCTATACCATTAGAAACTATATCACTCTCAAACCCTTCCCATTCAGAATGATTCTTTATAATACCCACATCATAATTGCTATTTTGTTTAATAGATATAGCACTATTAATTACCGCCTTTATAGTTCCAACATGGCCTATATATGGTGACCAAAATAATATTTTCACTTTTCAATTACTCCTAAAAAATTTTCTATTGAATTCTCAAATTTAAACCTTTCTAACCCAAAATCAGTTTTATAAAATTCTTCTTGGTTATTTAATATATATTTCATTTTTTTTGCCATTTTTTCATAATCACCAACTTTTACTAAGAGATTATCATTTTGCAAGATTTCTTTAGGTCCGCTTTTACAACGTGTTGATATAGATAGAACACCCAAGTATATAGCTTCAATTAGAGCATTAGGCAATCCTTCATACCTAGAGCTTAAGACAAATAAACTACTTATTTTTAAAAATTTATAAGGGTTTGATACAAATCCAGGCAAATAAACATCATCCTGAATATTCAAAGATTTTATTAGATATTTTAAATCGCTCTTTAGCTCGCCATCCCCAAGTATAAGTAACTTAAATTGCTTATCTTGATTAAATATATGGAACGCTTTTATAAGTGTTTTAAAATCTTTTTGTTCTGAAAGTCTTCCTACGCCTACAACACACTTCCTGTCATCTTTTAAATACCAACCTTCTGTTACCGGCTCACCTTCTAAATCATTAATTCTTGCATTAATTGTTGGATTGTAAGCATAGCCTACATCTCGACTCAGATATTTACTTAGGTCATCGGCAGTTTCTTTAGAGTTGGCAATAATCAAATCAGCATATTTATAAAAAAACTTAACAAAATAAGTCATTAGTCTATTTTTAAAACCAGAATTTACCAAAAATTCATCTAAATGGTTCCTTTCTGAATTTATGAACTTGATGTTATTTCTATTTTTTACAAATAATGAGGTTGCCATCGAGATAACATTGACATAATATTGGCAACTTATAAAGTATATAAAATTATTCTTAGATAGGCTATTCAAGTACTTAATCAAGCCAGCAATTGTCATAGATACTTTTTTATTACCTAATGAAACTAATTCGATATTAGAGAGCTCTATCTCTTTTAAAAAATGCTCCGTAAAGCTTGTGGTGAGAAATATGACTTTATAGCCCTTCTGTGTTAAACCACGCGCTAGTCCAATATTTGTTCTTTCCACGCCTCCGTCTGAGAAATTTGGATGAAAAAAAACTACTATATTTTTTATGTTATTTTTTTTCAAAAACACCCAATACAGCTCTTGTTGTACTTTTATAAAAACCTAAAGTATTTAATATTTTTGTAATAATTTTGCTGAAAATATTGCTGCTATTTGAACCAAGTTTAATATCTTTAAAAGTTAATTTGCAATTATGTTTATCAGCGTAGAAAGTATAAAAATTGTAAATCTCATCATAATTCATTACCCATCTGTGTCTATCCAGACTATTAGCAGTATTAAAGATGTATTTCCCGCCCAGCGTGTTATAACGAATGAAATGATATTTGTGCTGAATATCATAAATATTTGGTAATGAAATAATAATATATTTATTCGATAAACTAAATAATTTATCCATCAGTTCGTGGCAATTGTCAACATGCTCTACAATGTCTAATGCAATAACACTGTCAAATTTCCTGTTGAATTCAATCGACATAACGTCCCCAACATACTCCACAAGACCTTCATGTTGAAACAAATCACAGCCATAATATTCCTTACCCTCAGTCAAAACATTTTTTAGATCACACCTTCTACAACCAACATCTAAAATTGATTTATATTTAACGCTCTCAAGAATACTTGATGCAGCTTCTATTCTAAAATTCATTTAAAACCCTCTATTATATTTTTATATCTTAAAATCATACCATCCATACTAAACCTATCCAATTGTGAAAAACTATTCTCTGCAGCTTTCTGAGCCACCTCTTGTTCCAATAGTCTAAATACAATGGCTTTTCTTAGATCGTCAATATTATTTACCTCCACTAACCGCCCCCCTTCTCCATTTAAAAGTATCTCTTTTGGTCCCGTCTTAATGTTGGTCGATATTGATGGAATTTTTAATGCGACGGCTTCAATAAGCGCATTAGGCATACCCTCATATAAAGAGCTCAATACAAAGATATCCGATCTTTTTAGATATGGAAATACATTGTCTTTATGCCCCATTAAAATAACACTCCCCTCAAGATTGAGACTTTTAATTAATTTTTCCAACTTCTGCCTTTCACTTCCTTCGCCTATAATCACTAAATAAGCATCTACTTTTTGTATACTTTTAGCAAAAGACCTTATTAGAAATCCAAAATTTTTTTGAACGCAAAGTCTTCCAATTCCTATTATAACTGGCTTATTTTTTTTTATAAAAATCTCGTCAAAAATTGGTTTTTTTGCCTTGTGTTTTACACCATCAATGTCAATAGGATTGTAAACAACCTGTACAGGGCATTCTAACACCCTACTATAATCATCTGCTAATTCTTGTGAATTGGCAATAACAACATCAGCCCTCTTGTAGAGTATTTTTTTAAGATATTCAGATATTTTTCTCAGTTTGCTTTTTTCAAACTCAACATTTGAATAATGATTTGACAGTCTAACTATAACTTTTACTCTTAATAACTTTGCAAGTACTATTGCCACAACATTGGATTGAAAACTAATCATTACACTTTTATTATCAACAATCTTCTGTAAGACAAAAAAACCAAATAAAGCACTACTAACAGCATCTACAATTCTTTCATGGATAAAAGGCAGGTAAGGCAATCTATTTAGTTTAATTTTTTTTATATCTTTACTTAATTTTGTGAATTGAGCATTGATTTTTCTACAATATACTACAGACACATCGTATCCTTTCTCCATAAGACTATTGGCAACTATTACTGCATTTCTTTCTACGCCACCACTTTCAAAACTTGGAATAAAAATAAATATTTTTTTATTCATATTTTCTACCTAGAAGATAAGCGAAAAATGTCATAAGGGATAATATAAAAGTAACCCCTAATGCCATGTTAACTATATTATCTTTAAAAATTAAAATAGAGATTGATACTAAAATAAATGTTGAGGTATAAAAATATGACCCTATAGAGATTTTCTCTATTAAAGCTACCCAAATTTTAAACCAGCCATTGATTGCAAAAAATAGACCATAACCCACTATTAAGATCAAAAAAGGAATGTAAGCATGCACATAATCATTGCCGTAGATTAGTGCAATCAACTGCTCCCCATAAAAGTAGGAGAAAATAATAATAACAATAAGCATAATTGATGTAGCCAGCATCCCTTTGTGAATAGTTGTTCGCTTTAACTGTGCATTATTTGTACTGATAGACTTTACTAAATCTGGATATAGAATTTTCCATATGGGGATAGCAACCTTAAGAGGTAACCCTGCTAATGTTTTTGCTATTTTATAAAAAGCCACCATAGTTGGCTGGCCAAATATTCCCAATATAATTAAATCAATCTGAACTATGCCGCTTTGAGTAAAGTTTCTATAGATTGAATTCAAACTCCTTTTCTTATAATTAATTATTGATTTTTTCGCATAAATTGAGTGGTAATCAATATTTTTTTTCTTTAGCATCTTTATAAACACAAAACGAGAAATTAACGTTTTAATCAAGGCGGAAGAGCTAATCGCTAATACAAGCCCTATAAGACCATAAATACTAACCATAACATATATCAGAATTAAATAGAAAATAGCAAAAATAATTTCCATAATCGACAGCATGAACACTTCATTAACGAGCGTTAAATGTGATTTATAAACACTATATCCTATTTGAAAAGGAATGCTTAACGCCAGTACAATTAAATAAATTGGATCTATATCTTTAAATTGAAAAATCAAAATAGATAAAAGAATAAAGGCAAGAAATACAGAAAAATATACTCTAATCTCCATGTTGATGAGGTATTTGGTATTCTGAACCGCCTTACCATATTCCCCATTATGCCAATACTCACCTATGTTTTTAAGATACAATTCGCTACCTCTACTAATCATGGGAGCTTCAACAATTGAAATAATCGCCAAAAGAAAGGCGAATACTCCGTAAGAATCTACCTCCAGCTCCCTTACTATCATTATATTTGCAATAAATACAATGATAATAGTAAGGTAAGTTAATATAGAAATAGATTTAACATTTTTCATCGCTTTTTAAATACAGCAATATGCTCAAGTGCATATAGTCGCTTTATTGTTTTATGCTTTATATTCACAATCCTATCTAGAATTGTTCCCAATAAATACAAGGTAACCTTAATAATCCCTTTTAAAAAATTTGGCTTTATGAAGCTGGCCATAGTTGTTAATGCGTATGAAAAAAATCCTTCGCCTACATATTCCATCGATTCACACTGTAAGCCTGATGAACTCCAAATTCTCTTTATAGCAGAACTAGTAAACCTATAAAAATCATCTGGATCAGCATGAAATTTGTGCATAAAAGGGACAGCTATAATAAATTTTCCACCCGGCTTAAGAATTCTTTGTATTTCTTCTACGGAATTTTGATAATTAAAAACATGCTCAAAAAGATGAAATGAAATTACACAGTCAAAGGTGCTATCTTCAAATGGAAAATCCTTTTCAACATCCAGCTTTACAACACCCTCACCTTCATGCAAGTCGGTAAAAGTTATATTAGTACCCTCCTTGATTTTAATTTTTTTATAATAACCACTTTTAATGCTTTTACTGCCAATATCCAATACAGATCCTGAAATCTCATAACCTTTGATCGCTTCATTAAATAACGATCTAATAAGCGTTTCCCTATACACCGATTTTGCAACAATTAACGGATTATTATATTTGTGCATACTCTTCATATTTGACTTCCGTAAGAATATTTTTCTAAAATATCTTTATTGTATTTTATAAAATAATCAATTTCATCTTGTGATAGGTTATTTATTTGGGTATTATTTACATCACCATCTAAGATATTTTTATAATTTTCCCTGTCTATCCATACTTTGTCTTTTTTGGTTGTATTTATAATTGACTGATCCTTTATAGTTGGCTTTAATGCTATTCTCAATTTATCAAGTTTTATAGGTGATAATCCCAATTTTTTATACATAACTTCAGATACAGAAAAAGGATCTTTTGTAATGTCTTCAAATTTTAAAAGTATTGAAGTATCGGGATTAGTTAAACAGTACTCTTCATAAAATTGAACATACTGCCTGTACCATTTGGCTGCTATTTGAATATTAGCACCACGCCTTTTCCAGCTTTCAGCCATAGCCAGACCGTTTCGTATTAGAAAAACTATCTGAACATTCGGTATAGATTTTTTTAAAATACCGATATACTTAAGAGCATCATTTCTTCTAAAGACCTCCCTAAAAAAATATTTTTCCCAGCTGGATACTAATTTAGTGCAAATAGTTAAATTATCAAAATCTTTTTTTTCGTACAATTCATTACTAAATTTATATTTGTTATATTTGTCATTTTTAAAGCTATATTTCGCAAACCGTGTTAGCCTTTCGACTGTTAATTTCTCTACATTTTGTGTATGCATCCCATACAGTGCACTTAACTCCACTGCAATTTTTTCCGAAAATGAGATATCTGTCTTTGACATTCCATAGATTTCATTAAGTTCATAATATGAATCTATTACATCAGGATGAGACTGCACGATATTCCACAATATATTCGTACCACCCCTAGCCATACCGACCACTAAAATTAATTTTTGAATAGGACAACTCCTTCCTTTATGGTTTTTTATTTTTATCTGGCAATATTTCTATAAACTGTAGTTAATTGCACAGGGAGACATTTATATTTTTCATGGTTTTTTTTATTAAGGCACATAAATGAAAGTCCTAGTATTAATGAATTTACGGGATGCATATAGCCTGTATTAAAAATATTAACTATTAGATATATCATAACTAGAGGCCACGCTATTTCATTATTCAAACAACAGGATCTTCTATGGAGCCATAATACAGCTGTTACAGTAAATATTAATACACCAACACTACCAAACACTGCCAAAAATTCTACATATCCATTCTCAGCTGAATGGCCATACCTTTCCTTAACTACAGATAGCCCGCCACCAAATACTGGATTATCCTCGTATATTTTTATACTATCTTTAACTTTCTCCAATCTTTTATTATCTGTTGACCTTTTAACCTTGTCAGAAATATTATCCAAGTAAGCCAATGTATTAGAATAATTCTGATCTAACACTTTAGAATCAGCAAACATCAAAGTAATTAGAAAAAGACTCAAACTAGATATTAAAAATACTTTTAATATATTTTTAATAGAATATCGCATCAACAAGAAAAGGCCTAAAGTAAGCACAACCATAGCAACCGAACCCCTGCTATTAGTTGAAATAGACACTATAATTATGAATAAGATATAAATAAAGCTTAATAAAGGACTGCCTCCCTTAATCTGACTCATCAAAAATGATGCTAAAAATGGCATTATTGCAATATTCGGATTAATACTAAAACCTTGAAATGAAAAAACCCTCCCCATTGTAAATCTGAACATATATCCAGAAGAGTTCCACAGCTCTTTATTTGATTTTACCTCTCCCCCATAAACAGCCACCTCATAGATATAATATAAGAAAATCAACAATCCAATAGCCATACCTATATGGCCTAAATTTGATAAAAATGAAAACTCTATATTTTTTTGAGTCAACAAATAAATAATAAAAATATTTGAAATAAATATTATTCCATAAGTTGCAAACCCCTTGTTACCAGTTGAAATTAATAAATAAAATGCCAGTATTATTAGAAAAAACAAAAGATGTTTTAAATTAGTCTTTAAGGTTAAATAAAAACCCAAAATAAAAATAATTACTATTGATATAGTAAAAAATGTAATTTGAAGCCCAAATAATTGAGTGAACTTTATATTAAAAAAATAACCGGTCGCTAATGCTAACACGACTATTATTTTTAATAATAAACAATCAAATTGCTTTATCTTCAATGTAAAAACTACGGCCTTTTCAGGACGGTGTAAACCCACTTTATATCAACCCTAGGTTCAAATTCTCGGATAGTGATTTTATTATTCATATTTTGTGGGATAACCTTAATCACTGTTGAACACGATCCATTTTTATCTTTTATCATCATTTTTTGATGAGTTTTAGCTCTAAAAAGTTGACCTATCACTCGTCCTGATTCATACTCCTCAACAAGAATAAGATGTTTTCTTACAATATCTCGACATTTATTAAATCTAACAACCAATCCAAGTGTATTTTTGCCACCTATAAATTCACACAATGAAACCCTGTTTGTTATATTTGTATATTTGCATGCGTTGATAGCCAAGGACTCTTGCTTGCTTATACCTTTTAAACAAATAACCGGGGTTAATTTATTCGAAAGGCTAATTGAGTTTATAGCTGGATATTCTCCGCAAATTGGATTTTCTTTAGTATTAACATTTATATCGATATCCAATAATTCTTTAAAAATTCCTTTTCTTGTGTTAACTCCATAAAGGGCACTATTACCGAAAGTTGTTCTACCGTTAGAAGAATCATTATTTCCAAAAATTTCAGGATTGTTTTCTAGATTTTTTAATGATCCAATTGCTACAAGCGCCCCACCTAATGCTATGACTTTTGAAGAATCTCCTATATACATAATTCTAGTATTCTCCCATGCGGTTGAAACAATCAAAGAAGAAGCTAGTAACGATATGGATAAAAACAATATTGCTTTATTTTTAATATTAAAAGGCACTTTTGATAATCCAATAAAAATAAAGATTAACAAAGTAATAAAAAACATTGTAAACGCATGACCGCGAACAGGAACGCCCTCAATTAGTGCAGAGTCTAAGCCAAATATCATTATTGACACTAAATATATAAATAAAGTTATTATCAGTGAAAAATAAAAAACATCCTTCCTAACTTTTTTCAAAATAGTCAATATTGATACTAAAAATGCCAATAAGAGAAAGAATATAGACACCCTTCCAAGATGGATTGTATCCACATCTAAAGTTCGATAGTTATCTATAAATAGTCTGACTGGCGATACAGATAAACCCTTAACAATCTCAATAAAGTTATTAATCCCCCCTCTTTCAGTAAATACATAATAATTTTTTATAACTTCCAAAATAAAAATATAAAGTAATAAAGCAACACCAAATGCAATGGTAACTTTAACAAGAGATAATACTTTAATGTTGTTTGAAACTATATTGTGTAGTTTTTTCTCATAAGTGTTACTAACCAGCAAGACAAATATAGATACCAATACTGGAAAATACGATAAAAAGAAAAATGTTTGATAAGTCCCTAAACTAAACAGGCCGCATATTAAAATTAAAAATATGTTTAATAAGGTTGGATTAACAATAGACCTAACAATAAAAAAATATAAAAGTGCAAATGATACAACAGGGGATGATATTACAACTTTAAATGATATAAGTTCATTAAAGCCGAAACTAAATATTATAGACAGGAAAGATATAATTGAAAACAAAAATATCTGCTTATCATGCAATATTTCCAGTTTTTTAAATAAAAATATTGTTGACTCTATTAGTAAAACCAATGCAGCATATAGAAATAATAATTGTGCACTTAAAGCTCTACCTCCTGACAAAATATAATCATACCAAAAGCTCAAGGCGTATCTTCCATGCCCTATCCAATTGTTGGAATACGAAGAAAGAAGAAACCAGTCGTCATTGTTATATCCAGCACTGACAAGTGGAAGAGCGACCAATAACAAATATACCGTCAAATAAATTATATTTCTCTCAAAAAAAACCTTGTCAACTATCACTACAACCCCCTTATTAAATAAAACATCTAAACCCTATGCAATAGCTCATTCTCTAGTATTAAAAATTTCATATTAAGATAGGATTTTTCTTTAATTGTCAGTTATTTTTCTTAAAACCAAAAACAAACTACTTCCAAAAGGCTTTTTAGTAAAAAGATTATTTTCAAATCTTACCAAATAAAATAAAATTTTATTGACAAAGCTAGTGGGAATACTTATATCAGATTTAATTTTAATATTCTTGTTAACCGTTAAAACCACTCTTTGTACAGATCTTACAAAAAATACAACAGGTGACAATAAAAATGGCCAATATTTTTTCTCAATTATTTCGTATTTAGATGTATCAACCATGCTTACAACCATTGGATAAGTAAACCTTTTTTGAATGCCGACTGCCTTATCATGAATCCCCTTAAATGAATCAAATGATGGTAAATTCAATATAACCAAGCCATTGGTATTTAAACTTTTATAGAATTCATCTAAGATGTTTTTTTGCTCTTTATTGTTAAAAAAATACATGGTGTCATTTGATATTATTACATCATATTTATTTTGCTTATATTTATATTTAGTCAGATTACCAAGCCTTACATCTAATTTTTTTAACTTAGCAATATTAATCGCCTCAACAGAAATATCAAACCCTTCTAATATGCAATACCTGTGCCTTCTTAAATATTCCAACATACCGCCAGTACCACATCCTGCATCAAGAATTGAAATATTCAAGCGATTGAATCTTTTTTGAATTGCCTTTAGAGTTAAGCAATGAAGAGATTTATACCACCAGTGCACACTTTCAACATTATCCATTTTGATATATTCTTTTTTATTTCCTATCACTATTTCAACCCGTAGAATATATAAAACCTATAAAACAAAAAAGAACAGACAGCAATAATAACTAAGGATATTATCTGTGATAAATATTCATTATTTTTGTAAAGATCAATTAAAACATACAATGTAGCAACATTGATAAAAAAAATAACTACATTTGAAAATATAGCTTTAACAATAACAACCTTATTTAGTCTATCAGAATTTTTAAATGTATATTTGTGATGAAGAAATAACCCTAGAATAACACCAACAACATAGTCAAATACTAGCGCTATTGTATAGTTAAACCCTAAATAGATTAAACCAGAATAAACCAAGTACGCTATTAGTGTTATAAACGCTCCAACAAAATTAAATTTAAAAAAAAAATGGGTCATGACAACTTAAGCGACTCTTTTCTAAACATTCCAAGCAAAACTTTATAAATATCTTGCTTGCGATTATTAAATCTAAATTCGCATTCTTTTAAGTGTAAATTAAACATACTTTT
>Ga0233447_1002177_pt1 | contig 14390 bp, 12 predicted proteins | sample SI_124_October20_3_FD_183014 | JGI IMG/M metagenome (GOLD analysis project Ga0233447, IMG submission 183014) | Seawater microbial communities from Saanich Inlet, British Columbia, Canada - SI_124_October2016_135_MG | ecosystem: Environmental > Aquatic > Marine > Inlet | place: Canada: British...
TGAGGAAGCGTATTAACATGAACTCGCAGCACCATGAGGTGTTTGCTTAATATGTTGGAGGCCCGGAAAGTGTCTCTTATTTTTTAAGCGATCTTGTCCGAATTACTTTGACGACTTACAGGTATATTTCTTTGCATTTCCCCTCGCTTTGTCAATAGGGTATTTTTCATTATTTAAAATAAGCTTTTGCTCTACAGATTCTAATAAATCAATTTCATGACCATCCGCCAGTAAACTCAGGTATATGTAAATATCGGCAAGCTCGTGCTTGATATTTTCTAGCTGCTTAACACTTGGAGAGTCATCTGGTTTTGTCCACTGATAGTTTTCTAATAATTCCCCGGATTCAATAGATATTGAAATAGCTAAATTTTTTGGAGTATGAAACTCTTGCCAATCCCGTTCATCTCGGAAGGACCGGATTTTCTGTAAAATAGATTCCTGCCTATTTTCCATTAAAAATACCTCGTGTCTTTTTTTGATTTAATGATATCGTTTCCTGGTTTTCAAATTAATACTTTCCCCCTTTGAGCAAGTACTTAACAATGTGGTCGTTAGGTGAATCGCTATGATCGCTATCAAAATGCTTAGAAATATTGATAGCTACACTGCTAGTTGGTAAATTAGAAAAATCTTCTATGTGAAGTTCCCGGACATATTTCAGTTTAGATAATTCCTTAGGATATTTTTTAAGATACAGATCTATTAGTGGTAATAAAATTTTTTCAGAAAACATGAAAATAAAGCCCCGCAATGGCCCATCAATATTTTGCATGACATAGAAGGAGTCGATTCTGTCAATTACCTTGACTCTAATTCGCTGATACTCATTGGGCTCATAAGGACCGACTGAAAAGAAATCCCCAATCCTTGCCCAGAAAGCAAGAGCCAACAGGTATTTGCCAATATATTGCGGAGCGAATTCTCCGTAGGCCATCTTCGTCATATCTATATCAATTCGGTCCTCAGGGTCCGCAGTCACGATGAATTGAATTGGATCACTACCGGGGTGCAATGATAGAATATTATATTCGAATGGTATGCGTATATCATCATGGTTACCAGTAATAGAGTCTATATCCTCAATAAATAAGAAATCTTCGAAATTCTGCGTTTTTCTTAACTTGAGGTTCCCAAATTTCCGTAATTTTTTAATTGTTCGTTTCTTACGATTAAACATCAAGTTCAATTCCTATAGTTACATATGATTTACTTAACTGATTTTTGTGGTCAAAGGCTCCAATCAACCCATATTCTTGCATACTTTCTGACGATATAATTTGGCCAATCATTTCGTTGGATTTCCTCCTTTACCACAGAAATGCTTGTACATCTATCACAGATAAATAGCTGAATTTCTCTGCGGGGTATGGCATACCCAAGGGATATATCTCCTGCTAGTGCTACAGGATTTGCTACAGGAAAATCGTCAGAAATCCTCAAAAGTTCTCTCTCAGAAGCGTCAATATCACTCAGGCTGGCTCTATGAATATTGCAGGTAGTTCCTTTTACTAGCCAAGCCTGACGCGAATTACCGTTTAACAGAATACTATCCATATGGTAGGAGGTATTGTGATACACACAATACTGAAGTAGGTGGTTCAGTTTATACGTGCCCCTTGGATCAAGCGGATGTTTCCCAGCCATATAATCAATATACATCTTAAATATTGAACTAAAATACGAGTCAGGCTCACTATAGGGCATGCTAGGATTGAATTTGACCTCGGTTTGGTTTTGTCCACTCAACCTATCCTCAGCAACATTGCTAATACTAGATTCACGCTTTGGTGCCGTTGCTTCAGACTGTCCGTCAGCATTATCAGGTACAATCATACTAGCACCACAAGTTTTGCATTTGGCAACATCGCCAGTATTCAAAAACCTAACTTCTATTTTCTTTGTACAGTGGGTGCAATAAAACACTAATGACATAAAATGGTTCCCCAGAAATTGCCATATGAATACAGCTCGTTATTTATATAATCTGTATAAATTTAGTATTTACGTACCAAGCTCACAATAAGACAATAAACAGCTCGACGTGGTATATTAATCTAAAAAAAAACTCTTCATGACCTATTCCTGTTTTGTCCGTCATAATTTTGATGTAGCTCTTACTTCACTTGAATTCGGAAAGGTTAACCATGCTAATTTCTGTGGAATAGTCAATTGGTTCAACCATTTAAATTAGGATCATGGCCACACCCCCTTGGCCACGACATACAGGTAATCACTTAACGAGCTGATAGTCAGAGGTTTAGCAATACCTCTCTCGGTGCTCTTAATCAATTGGTTCCAGGTTCGAGTCCTGGGCGGTGTACACAGAGAAGCCCTTAAGTAACAGACGCTTAGGGGCTTCTTAATTTTAGTTGTTACCCATATAATTTTGATCTATGGCCAAGCTTTTTAGCCATAAATGGCCAACAAAAGTCATTAAAAGCCATCAATTGGCCACAGAGGGTTGGCCACGAGTAGTCCTGGATTTAGTATGATCACGGTTTTGTACACACGCCTAACAAAACTGTATCCCGAAGGTGTGGAACTACTGTATTTAATTACTCTTTGGGATATATTACGTGCAAAATTGTTAGGCATTATTGTAACAGACATTTCAGAAAAGCACATGTATGATAATTGCTAATATTCACGAAAGAAGGTGAAAAGACAATGGTGCCCCTTTTTGGCTTGATATTTACATTAGTAGGGTTTTTACTATTCAGCGCAGTTCTTTATGAATACAAAAAAGAATATAGTCTTCTATCACCACTATATAAAGTACCACGCCATTATTTAATCCCTTTCTTAATTGGATCGGCCATCATCACTTTTGGCGTCTATCTGATACTTCAAATTCAGATGGAATACGTTCTGTTGATTTCTACACTATTTGCACTCGTTTCTCTGCTCATATATCCGTCTCTGCTGAAACTCGACACCATAAAATCTACACATCGATTACTCACCCAGTACCTTGATCTCTCACCTGATGAGGACGAGGGAATAAATAAATTATACGAAGCTTCACCAAATGAAGTTTTAAAGGAACGTACTCCCAAGACCGTTAGACCTATTCCTAAAACATCGAGCTCAAAGGTGAGAATAATACCTCACCACGCTGGTGATAGTATTATTGGTCAAATGCTCGAAATGTTGGGTGCAAAACCTCCAGTAGGTATTGTAGCAGAATACAATTTTGGAGATGCTTTTCTCAATGATTATGATGAATTTGAGTTGTATTCTTATAAATGTGCGATTTCACACCTCATGCTTCATAACTACAATATCGCCATCAATGATTCAGAAAAAACCAACCTCACACAACTTTTTGACATTGAAATAGATGCTTTCTTATCAAGGTTTGTCGAAGAGGGGGAATCGGCTAAGATCTTGAGATTACAAAGGGAATCAAGAATTATAACTTATGTCCCAAAAATGATGCTCCTAATGGGAGATGCTAATTCAAATCCAAACCCCGATACACAGAAACAGATGCAAGTAGAGTACGAGTTATTTGGTATTTCACATACGAACATTTTTCCGAAGCTATACGAATCAATGACTGATGATGAGGCACATGCTTGGCGATTGAAGAATATTCATGCTCTAGAGCCCATGCATATTTTCATGATCTGGTACTACGCTGTCATGCAGCACATTGTAAAAATGCCCTTGGTCATGTATACCTAACTATGTAATGTGTTAATAGAAAATAGTGTGATAGGTGAGTGCTTGGCACAACAGACTCGACATAATGTACGTTAACTGGTACTAATTCGACACTGGAATCCCCATATTATCAATATTGGGGATACATATCTTTGTGGGACAATAACTCGAAGGATTCAATTTTACAAGTACCGCAAAAGGTTATCCTTTTGTTGGTCTTTGGGTATATTCTTACCAAATAGCAACACCATTTGATATTCGATTCACAGAATAATGTGAATTTTAACAACACTCATGATTTGTTGAAGTATTAGCAGTTAGGCGGGGGGATGAAATTCAATTTTCCAGTTCAATTAAAAGAATGCAGATCAGGATTGTAACAGGTCTTTGTTATGGGGCCTGTCCAAAATTGAGCCCTACACCTGAGGGTATTAAATAAAGGACCCATAAAAGAGAAGATATTCCACAAAAATGTAACATATGATACAATTACTGTTGTTTTCGCAGAGTTTCTGAATTATACTAAGGGGCATTTAATGAGTAGAGATGGGGAGAGGGCAATATCTCAACTGCTCTATAAACTTAAAAATGATCAACACATCAATATCACAATGCAGGCATATGATGATGCCAGGGAAGATTTTAGGCTTACAAAAGATGGTATCCTCGCAATTGCCATTAAGGAATTAGAAGACGGGATTAAGATTAAGAAGGTTGATCAAGAGACAGGATCCACCGGATGGGTTATTATGCCTGAAATCTACGACACGAAAGCATATTTCAAATTTTGCATCGAAGGTAGCCAAGAATTATTAACGATTGTGTCGGCACATAAATCCAGACACTAATCAGGGAGTGTGAAATGAAATGTCATTACTGCGCCGAGGGCGCAATGGAAGAGTTTCACGGTTTTGAATACCGTGGGCGCAAGTTAAATAATATTAGCGGGCTTAAGTGCAATATATGTGGTGAAGTAACTTTTGATTCAAAGGTTTATGAAACTTTTGAGGAAATTGACAGAAAACTGGATGGTCTGCTTGCACCTGAAGAGATAAAGAAAACCAGAAAAAGTATTAAGCTTACTCAAGAAAAGATTGCATTAGAATTAAATATTCCACGTCTGACAGTATTGAGGTGGGAAAATGGACAGGCTATTCAAACACCCCAAAACGATGCAAATTTAAGAGAGTTATTTATTAGACATAAAAAAAGCCAAAACGAACAAAAGCAGGTAGTCATGTATCTCGAGGGAATAACTTCAGCTGAAACTCAGACAACCTCATATGGGTTAGCTGCACATCACCAGGGAGAATTCAAGCAAGAGACAGCTGAGAGAATACATAAAATTTTAAAGTCCAAAAAAAATGAAAAGCGTTAATACTATTCCTGAGATATCCAAGTCACTAATAATTGATCAGATACTTAAGGATTCAGGACAATTTGATCTATCTCCCGTCGATTTTAATGAGCTAGATGATCTTCTGAAGGTTGTTAGCTACGATTTTGATTTCAATGAATTTGACCTCAAGGGAAAGGCTGGGGAGCAGTTGGAGCTTAGGGGGATTCTCGACTTGAAGGAAAAGTCCATTTACTTGGATGAGAATGAAAAGTTGCAAACGAGGAAACGTTTTAGTCATGCACATGAAATTGGTCATTATCTGATACCCTCCCATAGAGAGTACTTTTATCACTGTAGCAATTCTGACATGAAACATTCAACACTGAATATACTTGAACGAGAAGCGAATCAATTCGCTTCAGTATTGCTCTTTAAAGGATCCCTTTTTCATGACCATATTGAGGATTACGAGAAGATTACTTTCAATTCTGTAGCGCGGATTGCTGAGATATTTGGAGCCTCGTTCGTCGCTTCTTTGAGAAAAGTTATTTCAGAAACCAGTAAACCAGCTGCAATGGTAATTATTTCAGAAAATGAGGGTAATGGAAAAATTGATTATACAATTGGATCCCAATCAATGCGTGAAAAATATTTCAACGAAGTTTCTAATATACCCTCTCTTTCTGACCTGATCTCAAGCTCGAGGACTTCAACCCGAAATGATCCCCACCGTTTAAAGCTTAAATCGTTATCAGCTAATGGAGAAAGAGTAATATTAAATTGCCAATTCTACTATAATGGTTATCAGCATGTTGGCTTAATATGTCCTCAGCAAAAGGGGGTATAGGGCTATTTTTTACGATAAGTCGATAAGTTGTCGTGATGGGTTTCTTCAATTTCAGAGAAAAGGTGGGCATTGATTATTTCAACTCGCTTAAGTCATGCCGAGATTCTAGCTCTTGGATCACTACAGGGTATTGGGAATCAATCAGTTAAGATCCTTGCTGAGTCAAAGCTCACATTAGAAGAAATAGTTTACTCTTCTCCAGAACATTTAAAAAAATGGATAAAAGGGAACAATAAAGTTGAGGCTATTACCTCAATCAAAACCCTTACTCAAGATTTCGTCGAAAAATATGATCAAAAATTAGCAAGTCTCGAAAATGATAATATTGAAGTTATTTCTTTCTGGGATCCCGATTATCCAGCCCTTTATCGACTGTTAAAAACTCCTCCTTCCCTTATCTATATCAGAGGGGAGAAGGCACTACTTAAATCATCAAAAAATATTGCAATAATTGGTACGAGAAGAAATTCAGCTTATGCTGAAAAGATAGCTTCCGCAACAGCAAACGAGTTTTGCCATCGGGATTATCTTATTGTTAGCGGATTAGCCCAGGGCATAGATACTGCAGCCCACAAAGGTGCATTGCGAAGTTCAGGAAAGACGGCTGCAATATTAGTTGATGTTCTTAACATTTATCCGAAAGAAAACACACAGTTAGCAGCGGAAATCCTTCAGTCTGGTGGTATTCTAATTTCGGAAAATATGCCAGGAGAAGCATTTGGGCGAGGTGCTTTTGTTTCTCGAGATCGACTTCAAAGTGGATTAAGTATCGGAGTCTTTGTAATTGAGAGTGGCATCAAGGGCGGTACTATGCATACGGCGCGATTTGCGTCAGAACAATCTCGTCTAGTATTTTGCCCGGATTATTCTTTGGTTGATGGGTACAAGTATAATCCTGATCAATATTCCGGAATCCAAAAACTATTAGGCTCACACGAAGCAAAAAAATACTCTGGTAAAGACTATAATTCAATTGATGAGAATTTGAGAAGACAATTTGATAAACTTCAATCCGATATAAGTCAGGTCTCGCTTTTTGGTTGAGCTTTAGAAATTACATCCCAATGGACTTAATCCTTTTTGATTTAGACATGACTTTGGTGGATACATCTGCTCTTGAAGCCCTTAGGAGTTCCAAAAAATGGAAAAGCATCAAAAAATCATTGAATTTAACAAACGTCTATCCAGGAATTTTGATGCTACTAGAGCATCTACGCAAGGAGTATTCTGTAGTAGTTGTAACATCCTCACCTCGTGGATATGCTGAGGCGATACTAAATTATCATGAGCTAAAAATTACCAATATTATTGCCTATCACGATACAAAAAACCACAAGCCTGACCCAGAACCTTTAATTAAAGCAATAAAAAAATATTCCGATGATTATGCGAAAGTATTGCACATTGGGGATGAAATAGTAGATATTCAAGCCGCTTATAAGGCAAAAGTTTACAAATCATATCTAGCTCTGTGGGGGGGTATTGACCCAAAAAATCTTTCTGATATTAAGATACCCTATCAAACCGTTGAAACACCACAGCAATTGTTGGAGCTAATTCGAGGGGAACGTAAAGTGGCTATGATTAAATTAAAAACATTTAATGTTAATCCCGTTTTAGAAATGGGGCTAGCTTTAGGTAATTATTACAAGAAATACTCGCAGTACAATGATCAGATTTCGATCTCAATTAGGGAAGGGTTCAAAAACAATAATAAGCATCATGTTAAGTTTTGGTCTGATCTTGCAGCATTCTCAATTAAAAACCATCTTGAAGAAGAGGAAGTTACAATAGATCATGTAATTCGAATTCTTGGAAGTAGCGAACTAGAACCGAGTGGGACAAGTCCCTTAGATATACTTTGTAATTCAATTGCTGAGTCATTGTCGTGTAAATATTCGCCAGAACTTCTTAGAAAAACTCATGCAACCCGCCCTTTAAAACAGACGAACTTAAGATCTGAGAGAGAAGAAGAGCTTAAGGGAGTATATCAAGTTTCAGATGGTGTAATTAAAGATGGGGAATCCCTTCTTTTGGTTGATGATATCTCGACATCTGGAACTTCTTCGCAAACAGTCGCGAATCAAATATTGGAAAATTTCCCATACGTGAAAATATACTTTTTTGTGTTGACAAAAACATGCAATCCGGCCTTCGGGGATTCAGTCGAAAATGATAGTGAACTTAGAGATCTCGCTCAAAAAGCTGGTATCATCCATGGAGAGGATACTCTTGTTGAAGCTGAAGAAATTAAAGCATACAAATACGCAATAGGAATTGACCTTGGAACAACAAACTCGCTTCTAGCATACACGATTCTGGCCAACAATGATTCCGAAACGCATTTCCTTTCAATTAATCAGCCAACGACAACGAAAAGGCGCAAAAAGGATGTTCTTTGTCCGAGTGTGGTGTACTATCACAAAAAAAGCGACAAACTATATATTGGCAAGGGCGCAGAGGATAAAAAATATAGCGCAGTTCAGGGTGTAAATGTTTTCTCTTCCTCAAAAAGTGAACTAGGTCAAAAAGTGATTTTTTCCAAATCGCAGCGTAGGGATATTGTTTATCCTTACCAAGTCTCTTCGCATGTTATTGAATATTTATTAAAAGAGTTTAAAAAGAATGTCCATGGTGAGCTTGATGATTGCAAAATTGTTGTGACTGTACCAGCTTCATTCGGTGGATCACAGCGGACTGATACATTAAAGGCAATTGCTGAGGCGGGTGTTAATGTCTCTGAAGGTGATTTAATAGATGAACCCAATGCAGCATTTGTTGGATACCTCACAAAATTTGGAAACCAGAAAATTCCTGATGGATCTCGAATTCTAATTTTTGATATGGGTGGTGGAACAACTGATATCTCGATTGTAAAGCTACTGCACGGTGGAACCGACGAGTATGATGTTAAAAATTTAGCCATCAGCAGATATGATCTGATTGGTGGAGATGATATTGATACGCATATCGCAACAGCTCACCTGCTTCCCAAGCTCCTTGAAGAAAACAATGTTAGTTTGGATGAATGGACATATTCTGTCAGAGAAAAATTAATTATGAGCAAGTTGCGAAAAGTTGCCAAGGCTTTGAAAGAGTCTCTCTCATCCAAAGTAATTGGGTACATAAGACAGGAGAATGGATCTAGTCTAAACTCCATTCCATGGGAAAAATTACCGGTTGATAGTGAAGTCAGTGTCGAGATGCCAGATGAATCTTTCAAGGTAAGGAAAAAGACATATACGCTTAGTAAAATTTCAATGCACCTTGGTGAATTACGTGCTTATTTGGAACCATTTACCGATCCAAAAGGTTTCTTAGATGCTAGGAAAGGTGAATATAATATTATCTCAATCAAGAGCTTGCTAAGTAGTTTAGAAATGGTTTCGATGATTGCTCCAGAGAAGATTAACTACATTTTATTTGTAGGTGGAAGTACATTAAATCCATTCATTATTGAAGGAGTGCATGATTACTATCCAACGAGTGAAGTTCTAGAATACGATGAGCCAGATGATGTAAATAGGGTTGTGGCATGGGGAGCTGCACGATTTGCCCGGCAAATCGCACTCAAAAAACAAATTCCTATCATCCCGATTGTCCCAGACAAAATCGGAATATTGATAAGTGGTCGAGAATTTGTGCCCATATTACCTGGGGGGGTCGAAGTGCCATATCCAATAGACTCTGGAGATTTTTGTCTCAGCGACCCACTAAATTTGCCATCTTCTACAAGTCAAGGAGTGCAAATACCGATCTGCATCGGATCAGCCCAAAGGATCTATCAAACCATTAGAATTCCAAAAGATAAAATTTCAGGAGAAGTTGTAATTGGCTTTCGCGTGACGGAGGGTAAAACACTGGAGTGTGAGATAAGACATGAAGGAAACCCAATAAATTTTGAGCTAAATAATCCAATCTCTGTCTACGGATCGGATGACAAAAGGATTCAAGAACTTGATCAAGCTTTATATGAGCACAGAAATGCCGTATTGAAGAAACTACCTGGCGTTGATCAAAAAGCTTTAAAAGTCGTTGAGGAATTTATCAAATCAAAAAAACATCCACAAGGTATTGAAATTGCTAAATCACTCCTTCAAATGGATGTTGACAAAGAGATTAAGATTCAAGCGTTATTCAAGCTTGGATATATGACACACGGTGAAGAGGCAATAGAGTATTACACGAAGTATATGAAACATATACCAGAAGGCTCCGCAGTATCCTTCAATTTGGGCTTGGAATATATAGCGATAAATAAAAAAGATGAAGCTGATAAAGTTTGGGATGATTCAATTAAGGGGGGTTATTCAAGTCAATTTGCACATATCGCATTGGCTAACCTGCGAAAAGATAAAAATGAGGATTACAGGAATTTAGCTAAAAAGGGAATTAAAGATGTACAATTGCGACTTAAAAAAGGTGATGCTGAAGATATTTGCTTTTACTGGATAATCAAAGGTTACGAACTATTAGGGGATGAAACAATGGTCAAAAGCTGGAAGTTGAAACGTGATGTCGCTTTGGATTCAATGAATAAAGTATATGATGAAAGCACCCTCCTAGAGGGTGGTTTAATGGGAGTAGATGAATTATGAGCTGGCTAGTTGATTATGAGAAGTTAACCAAAAGCAAGGATGGACGTACAGGACAAAAGGAAATTGTAAATTCAATAAAAGACAAAATTCTAGACAGTTCTGACAATGACACAATTGTAGTCAAAGGTCCAGCAGGTACTGGAAAAACCCTGGTCTTGGCACATATTGGCTTACAAGTTCCCAATAAAACTGGTATTTTATTCGTTTATACAAAGATACTTGTCAAGTTTTTACGATCAGCATTTGTAAACTCAAATCGAACAGAAACTTTAGAGCAATTAGGTGTGGATAGTTTTTTCCAGTGGCTGTTTAGAATATATAAAAACACCTTCCACGAGGCTGCTCCAGACATTGAATCTTTCGACGAAAAAACAGATTATATGATTGAAAGATTATCTGGAAAAATTAAAAGCAGAATGTATGATTATGTTTTGATTGATGAAGGTCAGGACTTTAGGCCAAGTGTTATTGCATTTATAAGAAAAATCACAAGAGTTTTGGTTTTTGTCGGCGATGAAAATCAGGCGATTTATGTTAGTCACAAAGATGACTTAGCTGATTTGACAAAACTCTTTGGAGAACACACAAGCTATTTTCTGAAACTATCAATTAGGATTAGCCCATCATTGATAGCACTACTATATCCCTATATCAGTCAGATAGAAAAGTATAAAAAGGGACTTCGATTTCTAAAGAGGGACCCAGAAAAAAGTACTCTGGAAGATTCTATGCCATTATGGTATCGTGATATCACCTATAGTGACTTTATTAATTACTTTTCTGAAACACTGGCTATGGAGTATATCAGATCAGGAAAAAACATTGGAATTGTATGTTACCACAAAAAAGATGTGGTAACTGTTTACGAGAAGCTCCTTGAAAAGGTAGATGAAAAATTTGTTGTTTATGTAACTAAAGATTTGACCCAAGAGATTGACTTTTCAGCGAATAAAATATTTTTGCTAACAATGCACTCGAGTAAAGGTTTGGAGTTTGATAATTTGCTCTACCTCCATATTAATTCGACACCAAGAAATGGTGATCAAAAATTGTATGATAATTTAGCATATACCGTGTATACAAGACCTAAAGAAGATTTAGTGATATACTCGCACGACAAAAACATTCCATTAAAAAATAAAATGAATCTGGATTATATGACAATTATTGATTCACTTGAGGAGACAAATGAAGATGAAATTGTTGAAATTGATATATTCTGAGAACCCGTAACATGTATTACTCTTTTGAAACACTTAGCCATATTTACGAGTCTGGACTACTTACAGACCCCATCGAGGGGTCTCGAGAAATAGCGCTTATTCCAAAAAAGGGTAAAGAAGGTTCCCCCTTTCTAAATAATTACAACATGATTATTTTGAAGAAAAATCTTAATTTATTACCAGAATCGCTATCATTTTTAACCCCCTTCATGAAGGTTCGGGGGACAATTTCATCATCGATTAAGAATCATAAAACTGTTCAATTGATAGACGGGGAAACTTGGCGTTTAATTTGGAATCACGTTTCTCTTTTGTATTCATATTCTGCTCATCTAAATGTGGAAGATCCCTGGGAAAACTCATTAAAGGCGATAGATGATCCAGATACATTTGATATATTTAACCTGAAACTATTTTACGATAATTTTAGCGTTTCCAATGATAGCCCTCTGGAGTATTTCTTGTTAAATAATTTTAGACTTCCCGAGGGATTTGTTCAAAAAGCATTGGTGAAAAAAGAGTTGGGTTTATTTCTTGGGGCGGAATTAAACAGATTGTTTAGCGACTATAAATCTATGGGAAACCATGTTGATGAAGAACTTCTTGAGAAAATATCTCTGTGGCCCTCGCATTTATCTCGCATGAGCACTTTTGAATTTATTGAGAAGGCATTGGAAAACTGGAGCAAAAACCGCAAGGATATTGATCAAGTTCGACTTACAACACTATCCATACTTTTCACGCTAGATAGTTATTATTCACGACTTGACATGATTACGACCTTTACAAGAGCTAAAGATCTCATCAAATTATTTAAGCGATATCAAAATAAGATCACACATTTTCAGAAGACAAGCGTCGCTCTGTTCTATGCATTAGGAAAACTGGTAAAAATATTTGAACCCCAGAAGCTAATCCGTTTCTATCCAGATTATCTAAAACTCACACAATTATGTGCTTCAATGTATGATTTTCTTGATACTACATCGACACTTTCAACCGACTGGTTAGGGAAGGGAGCATCACGAGTAGACACAGAATATTTGCGTATCGGTATTGATGACAAAGGAAAGCCCGATCAATATGCCCTAAAAATTAACGCAAAATATCTTGGACATATTTCAAATTTGCCCCCCTATCTGTTTATTAGAAAAGTCAAGGATCTACTATTGTGTAATGCAGAGCTGATGCAATTCACGGAAAAGCATTTAAATGTTGATCCAGTTGTTTTCTATAGCGACCTAAAAAAAGCCAAAAACGAACAGCACTATTATATTCAAGGCTCCCAGATCATTGAAGACATGGTAAAAATCTATGAAGACAGCGTCATTAATTCAATCATAAAAAAAACATAGCTATATCGCTACTTAACCAAATATTGAATGTTTTGCACGGATAAACTGTTGGGCGTTTCAAAGGCTGCGACTATAAAATGATAAGACATTGAGAAAGTGTGGGGCAAGAACTCTATCTGCAGATAGTAGTTTGTCAACTTACAATCCTTATAGCGAGCACTTTCTTGAAGCTTTAAAACTTAAAGGCTAGTAAATGGTAAATATCACCCAATTTTATTTTACACGTATAAAACGGTTTTTTCAAAGCTCACAGATTGATTATCAGTATATTAGTAAATTTGAAGAACAGATGACTAATGGTAGAATCATCGTTTTTGATACTGAGACCACAGGATTAGATACCTCAAACGATGATATAATTCAATTGGCTGCCATAGAGCTTATAAATGGCAAAATTGGTCAAAGCTTCGAATGCTTTTTTGCAACAGATAAACCCTTAAGTCCGACACAGACAATACATAATATCTCCAATGAACAGTTAAAGAGTAAATCAATCGATAAAAAAGGGGGGCTAGGGCAGTTCATTGACTTTGTTGGGAAAGATGCGCTTCTCGCGCACAATATTCAGTTCGATTATTCAATCATCAATTCTAATCTACTAAGAACTGGACTGGATAGCATCGACCGAAAAAAGACACCTCTGTTTTGTACATTATCTTTGTCTAGGCAAATGATAAAGTTACCATCTTATAAGCTGGGTCGTATTTTAAAGTCACTGAACATTCCAGGTGAGAATTCCCATGATGCACTTGATGATGTAAAAGCCACAGTGAATTTGGCTATATACCTCAAGAATCAGATTGCAGATTTAAATCTTGGTTAACAAAATCATAGAGCCTTTCCGCATATGTTTGTTTAGGATTCTTGGGTTGGGGTATTGGGGCACACCAATTGATTCTCAAGTTTTTGGTGTCATGTATTACTGTGCTGATTGATTGATCTTTATGGAATGCAGCATGGCACGTGGTCAGATTACTAGAGGCTGACCGTGGGTGAAGTGTAAAATTGGTGTCCGATTTGAAACTTATCAGTCAAGTTCGAAATTTCAGATGTCTCTGGAGATATCCATGCTGGTGTTGCATCAGCATGCAGTAGATCCTAGAGTCATAATCAATCAGCCTAGTGTTTGATTACAACCGGCATAAACAGGGTTATCGATAGTTATCATTGCTGAGGTGAAATTTATGAAACAATCTACCTCCTGCAATTGAGGGGTCATATTCCCTTTGGACATCTGTAAGTCGTCAAAGTAATTCGGACAAGATCGCTTAAAAAATAAGAGACACTTTCCGGGCATCCAACATATTATGCAAACACCTCTTGGTGCTGCGATTTCATGTTTTTTTGTTTCCTCATCTG
>Ga0233447_1002183_pt1 | contig 14353 bp, 12 predicted proteins | sample SI_124_October20_3_FD_183014 | JGI IMG/M metagenome (GOLD analysis project Ga0233447, IMG submission 183014) | Seawater microbial communities from Saanich Inlet, British Columbia, Canada - SI_124_October2016_135_MG | ecosystem: Environmental > Aquatic > Marine > Inlet | place: Canada: British...
CATTATTTTATGTTATGATTTGTGACCCATGGTGCATTATTCTCAAACGCTAACCACATATTTTTAGGAGGAGTTTTAATAACATTGACAAGATCTTCTCCGCTGGCATAAAAAGGAACGCTTATACGGTTGATTTTGAAACTGGCTTCTGTCCCGTACCATCCACCATGGTTCACTGAAAGCCCATTCTTAAAATACTTTCTTGCAACTTTAACTACTCGTTCATTAAATGCACCATAGGGATAAGCAATATAATCTGGTTTTGTTTGCAAGTGCTCTTCGAACCACCTACATCCCGTTTGAAATCGATCTTCTAACTCCGAACTCGAAAACTTAACAAGATTATGGTGATCTGTCCCATGAAACTGAAAGTCAACACCATTTTCTTGTAGCTTGTGTATCATATCCAAGCTCATATGAAATAATTTATTCGTGGATCGCTTATTCCATAGGTTTGATTGACCAACGTAATCTGTTACAATAAAAACAGTCGGTTTTATGCGATTCATAAGACCAGGAAGATAATGAAAAAGACTTTCAAATCCGTCATCAAATGTTATTGCATAGGTTTTTTTGGGGATTTCTCTATCCAAAATTATATAGTCAATGATATTTTTTAGAGGTAAGTTCTGGTACCCGTTTTGTTCTAATGCCTCAAGCTGCCCCATAAAATTTGTTATTCTTATGCTTCCTTTATCATTATTGTGGTCAGCATTTTTATCAAGGAAATTGTGATACAATAAAATTGTTACTTCATTATTTATACTTTTCATTTTTCCCTAGTTTTTAAAAGCTTTTCAAGTGCTGGAACAACATATGTTTCAGCAACCTTATCCCAAGAATAATTCCTGGCTTTTTTTTTGCCTGCCTTACTTATTGTTAGCCACTTTTCTTTGTCATTTAAAGCATTACCCAAGACTAGTTCTAGATTCGAAAAGTCTGGCTGATAGGTTAGGTACTCTTTATCTTTTTCAAAAAGAGTTTCAATTTTGCATGTTAATGGGTCTGTAACGAAAACTGTTCCAAAACAAGTTGTCTCATAAATTCTAAATGGGACCTCTTGTTGATCTGAATGATGCAGACATATTTTCGACCGTCTTATGAGATTTGCATAATCATGCCAATATTTTCCAAGTTCAAACTTGAAAGTCCAGTTATTTTTTTTACAAATTTTGCTGGCTTTTTCTACAAGTTTTTTCCGTCTATCATCGTTCCTCAAATTGAAATAGCAACCAACATCAATTGACCGCTCTAGTTCAGACAAGTCTGGATCGAATATAGTTTTGTCATATCCATATGGACAAGCAGCCACCATAGTAGGATCGAGAGCCTCAGAAATCAAGTCTACATCAGTTAATGTTTGAACTAAAACTAAAGAAAATTTTGGGTGAGTTGCAAATTTAAACCAATGATCTAATTCAGAAAGAGTTTCTTTAGAAGGTTTGCTTGCACCAATACGTCGTGCTAGCACTGTGTTTTGACAACGGTAAATTCGCGGAATATTCTTAAATTCAGGGATGTTTTTTAGAACTTGATCAAGAAGGCTATGGTATTCTGCTACTTTTTTACCAATAATGGCAATTGCATGAGGTTTCAATTCTAAAATCTTTGTTTTTATTCTATGCTTTATGTCTTCTCCTTCCATAATAATTCTGGCAAGCTCAATTGATTCAGATGAGCATGCCCAGTGCCCAACATATTTTTCAATAGGATATACTAAAACAAGAATTCTGTATTTTTTATTTTTTAACATACGATCAAGTTACTTTGGTTTAAAAATTAAAGTTGGTAGATAATCAGCATGTATTGCCGGACCATTCGCTTCATAACTTATCTGTTTTTGCGGCAATTGGTAATCCGGGTAATACCGAAAAGGACAATAAGGATCTCGTTCTTCTAATGTTCCATAGAATAATATTCTTCGGTCATAAGTCCCGCCTTTGCATGATTCTACAAGTTGGCATTGCATGCAATTTCTAGGGATAGGTGCTTTTTCAAAAACTTGAAACGGCTTTGTAAGTAAAAGTGTGTTAAGAACGTTTTCTTCCACAATATTACTTGCAACCCATTCTGGTGTGACAAGGTATGTTGATGGCGTAATATCGCCATGAGACAATATACGCAGACTTTTTGCATGTGAATGAGCACGCTTGGATTCTTGATTGTTATAAAGAGAATTTATTAGTGAATCACTTAATGAAACGACATAATGATTTTCAAATATCCAGTCAAGTGACCTGATGATGCTTTCAAATTTGGGAGAGTCAAAACCTTGATCAGAAATAGGCCGATAGATATTAATTCGCACAAAAGCATTGAACTCCTTGGCGAGTTGAAATATGGAATTTAAATTTTCTATCTCTAATGTCTCTTCAATGCCTAGCATCACGAATGTAGAGATTTTCTCTGTTCTCTGACATAACTCAGCCGTTTTCAAGGCCATTGAATAAGCATTGTCAACACCTCTTAACGCATTATGCTTTTTGTGATCTGCAAAATCGAGAGAAATGTCCACTTCATCAATTGCAGTCATGAAAGAGTTGTAACAATCCTGGTCATCTATCGCGTTCCATAAATAGCCGTTAGTCGTCAAAGCTTGAGTAATCGATGGAAAATTGGAGCGTACAAACTGTATTAACTCGAACCATTCTTTTACTAATGTATTTTCTCCTGTTCCGTAATTAATACAGTTGATCTCTTTTCCATTTTGTTTAATAAATTTTTTCCAAACGTCAAGGCTAAGATCGTCATGTTGTTCCCGAGCTGTTTTACTGTAGCAAAAACCACAGTGCATATTACATTTATTGGTAAAGCCAATTCCAACTGACCATATTGGACTTTTCATATGCTATTAATTTCCAGTGTTAATTGCCTAATTTACGAAAAAAATTATAGATGTTGAAATTTGTTTATACGAATTTCGGTCACTTTTTAGTTTTAAACTTAAAATTCAAAACTATAAAGAAAATACAATTACTTATCTTTTTGCTTCAAATACCCGGGCAGCCTATTACACTTTGAGCAAGGCTTATGCATTATTGCATCTTTTCCTGAATGCCATTTCCTAATCATTCTGATTTTTTCATTATTCCATATTGAATTAAAATCATCATTAACATTGCCAAACTTATTTGACAAATATGGATCAAAACTGCAAACACTTATTTCTCCATTACAACTTAAGAAAAAAGAATCCCAAGGATGAGTGCAATCTTTTTGAGACCAGTTAAGATTTTCCTCAGTGTCAACTTTTTCCTGTTCAATAATTTTCATAATATTGTATTGTGTTAGTATTTTTTTTCTTTCAAGTTCATCCGGCATCGTAGGATGTTTTCTTTTAAAATTGACTTTTTCAACACCGAGTTCTAGTGCCCATTTTTTTAAATTTTCCATTTCATCAACAGTTTCATCACTGATAATGAATTGACCTTGTATTATGGGTGATTGATAATTCCCTTTATCCTTTTTTTCACGAAGGAACTTTACTGCTTGGACAACATTCGAAAAGGGGGATTTTTCATTATACTTATGGATACGTTTAGTGATCGCACCATCCAAAGATATGTTGATCTTTGTTAATCGAGCATCTAATATTTTCTCTATATGATCTAAAAGAACAGTCCCATTGGTATTCATAAAGGTAGCAATGGAATGTTTAGATGCAAGGGCAACCATCCTTGTGGTATCTTTATTTAGCAGAGGCTCTCCAAATCCGCTAATTACAATGCTGGTCAGAGTTTTAGATAATGTCTTTAGTATTTTTTCAAATGAATCAAATACCAGAAAACCTTTTCTTTTAATAATACCACGTCCCTTAGGGCAGATTGGACAAAGTAAATTACAATAACCCGAAGGTTCGATATGAATTTGAAAAGGTAATCCACGACAATATTCATCACGAGATAAAAAAGATTCTTCTATCTTCTTGAAATTGTCAATTTTTTTTTCATATAGATGTGCTGAACAAAGAGGTTTTGTAAATTGTTCAATTTCTTTAAACAAGGATTTTAATATCATACTATAACCTCTGCTATATTAATGCCGAGAATCGGATAAGCATCAACAAAAACTATATATCATATGTAACGCATTCTCTAAAGTCAAGTGTCTAATAAGAATTTTATTGATTATTGACTCATTTAGATCTCTTTAGCGGAACTCTTTTTGCACAAATAAATCTATAATGTGTTATGCAACAGTTTAAATGATCCCTCCCCCTTAACTAAACGTAATTCTGTAACTGCTGAAGATTTTATCGATCAAGGGAAGTATCATTAGCTTTTTTACACTGCCTAGATGCTAAAGCTTTTAAAGGGATTTTAGCTTCATCGGCTGTAAGATAACGACTCCATGAGAGTGTACCAATGTAATTATTATCATAATCATTAATCAATGACCACAGTAGTTGATCTTTCTTAAAGCGCAGAATTCTACCAGAGTTAGTTTCTTCAACGAATAGTCCTCCGTCTGGTAAAACACGAGTACATCCTTCAGTTATAGTGATGGGCCTGGCAATTGCAAGAAGATCAGCAAATGGCTCAGATGCCTGTTTTGTTTTGAAATCGTATACAAAAACACGATTTACATCATTAGGTTTAACAAAAGGCTGTTCATCGGGAGCACCGCTAAAAACATTATTACTGAATACAGAGATTCGATGATCATCAACAAAGTCTACATAATGCTGATTCATCCATGGACCTGTTTGATGCCAGACAATTCGTCCGGTAGATGGACGGTAGAGAAAAATGGCGCTGAGGTTTCTTGCAGAAATAAGCCAATCGCCACGCTTCCAGTAACGAGTGTTGCTGAGTGCAGCTTTTATATGGTTTATGTGGATTGGATCATGAGCAAAATGGAATCCGTTCATTCCAAATAATAATACTCCTAATCCATTGTCTATGAGAATTTTTGAAAATGAAAATTTTTGTAGGAGTTTCCCATCAGTTGAAACTTGGGCCAAAGCATCATCTTTAATATGTGCATTTAACCATGGATTATCAGGGAAAGGATTTCGAAAAATAGATGGTACTAATATTTCACCATTAACACCAATTTCGTTTGAATGATGTAGTACTTCGTCTAACACCCACACTGGTTTTGAGCTATATGGGCCTAATCGCACCATCGCTGAATTAGAATTGAATATAATATCGCCATCAGGAAGTAATAGTGGGTGGCGGGCAAATGCTGCTCGAAAATTACCTTTAGCTGAAAACTTTTTATTGGTTGTTATTTCGTAGATTGCTTTCCAATCAGGATCCCATACAGCCATTTTTTTCCCGTCAGCAATACGAATTAGCTTAACAACCGAATGTTTTGCGATTGAATCTATGCCGGCAAAAAGTAAATATCCTGGATCTTCAGGAGCAGGAAAACGACGAACCCAACAGGGCTTCTCTACCGACTTACGATCCATGATAGCTAATATTGGTTTAGAAGTACAAATAGAATAAAACCCTAAACCTGCATCCCATACAAGACGTGGAATTTTAGCTACCCAAAGAACAAATTGACGTTGTGTATAAGATAACCTTGGACCTCCTATTATAGCACGTTTTACCACCCATGCAGTAAATATAGCAGTGAACAACGTTGTAAGTAGTAATACAGTAATAAACCACAATTTAAGTTGCCAATTAATACCTTGTTGTTTTTTCATGATTAATAAAATTAAATTTTCATACATTTAATATGTATATTTTTTTTACTGGCTAATAACGCGGAATAAATTATATTGGTTCTTTTGATCAACTCTGGACAAAATTCATTTGTTTTATTTGCTCTACTCGTTAAAGGCTTGATCTGCTGTGCAAGAGAAATATTGCCATCTCTTATATTCAATAAAGAGAATATTGAATTAAGCATTTGTTTTGGTTGTGTGCAAAAAGTGTCATAATTAACAAAGTATAGTTTCAGGTCTTGCTGATCAATAATGAAGCTGTATACTGCATTCCAATAATCGAGCCAATAATCCAGTTTTGTTGGAGTCAGTGTTTTGTTCATGTAAGGTTTGGCAAAATAAAAAGGTTGATGATCAAGACCAAATTCATAATGTCCCAACCAACCCATGTAGCTTCGTATAAAATGATCCTTAGCCTGAAGCCCAAGAAAACGCTTATGTTGACCAAAAAGCGAGAGTGCGGTAGTCAGGGGATTACGATACACAAGTAATACTGTTCCTGTTGTATCAGCACAAATGCTTCTGAGACGTAATAGATTATTGTTATTCTTAGAAAGGTAACGTCTTAATTGACCTGTTGGTGTACTAACCAGTTCAGATCTTGACTTTGTGACAAGCATTCGATAGTCCGCGAAAGCGGCTAGAGATTCAGGTGTAGGTTCACTGTAACGAAGATATTTTTTATTAGGGATTTGCTTAGTATATGTTCTCCAAAATATCTCTTCAAAAGCTTCGGGGCTGTCAAAATTTACAAGAATGCCATCACCGTGCACACGTTCTTCTGATATAGTTTGTTTTGTTCCGTGTTGTCTGATTTTATTCCAAAGATTTGGCGCCAATACAAACGGCATATCTCGATAGTTCAGTGACTGAAAAATGTCAATTTGGTTTAAAATCCGTAGCAGCATAGTCGTACCAGAACGGGCCAGACCACAAATATATACGGCACTAGCGGCAGACTTTGTTACAGCTATTTGATTTTTTTTGGGCAGTACAAATTTTCGTTCTAATGCAAAGGTAAAATGACGCACCACAGTGGGTTCTAATGCAAACCAATGTACTAATCTATCCATAAATCCATAACGGCTATTAAAACGTTTTTTAGAAAAAGGCAATATATCAGATTTTAATTGTATTTTCCTAACCATCCACCATAATACTGAGACCATTGTTATAATGATTAAGTATACAGTTTGCTGCCATTTGCTCCATTTTAGCAACCAAATTCCAAGACTCGCAATTATAACTAGAATTCCAATAATTACTAATATTGTTGAACTGAATAGCAATATCTTGTACCCAGCAAGGAGTATCAGGCGTTGTTTTTCATTATCTTTCACTGAGCACAAAAATGCTTGTATTCGATTTTTTATAAGACAGATTTGTGTCTGAAACCAGGCTCCACCAAAAATACGAATACAAGTTTCTGACAATACTATACCTACTAACAATGCAACGAGTACTACACACATATATAAGGATTCATCCTCTATTAAAAGATATACAAAAACTTTACATTATTTTTTGCTAGCTGTAATGACAATAAACTTTATTTGGTTAACAGAAAATTATTTTTTAGAGATATTTGAATATCATTATATCTTAATTTTTTGTTTTTAAGGTCTTTATTTTTTTATAAAAGAATTTAAATAATCGTTTAATAGGATACCATATAACACCGACAATAAGCATCAATATTGCTGCAACAATACCCAATATACTTATAACCATACCTGTCCCTAAACCAGGACCTAAATAAGCAAAAGCAATAGATGGATAAATCATCAAACTACAGAAAAGGACTGTAAAATAATATTTCATAATGTAAAACTCTCATTCTATTAATCAGTTTAAATAGCATGTACGCTACAAGCACTACGTTAAGGAATTGGAGAACCTTTTGCAATAATACTAGGGTTTTTAGAGCACATTATATAATTATCGAGTATCGAGCAGAATTCAGGTGGATAATAGAGTCCCTTTTTATTTTTCCCTATATACAAAGTGTTATCTAATAGTATTGAATTTTTAAAGTTTAAATTTTGCTTTTGATTATACAGCACTGATTTTCCGTTTTCCCTTGCTAGGGGGGTTTTATTGAAAGTCACATTGTTTTTTAATGCTATGAGCGCCATTCGCATTAACAGCCACTTGTCTTGTTCGTATGTTATGTTATCAAGTGCAAAAATGTGCTTGATATTATAGGCTTTTAGATTATACCATACATCACTTTCAAACGATGACAATAAGTTATTGGACGTATTTGTTCTCCATTCATATCTTCGTTCGCTTATCATAGGCCAATTATCTAATATTTGATAAATAATTAATACTAAAAAGAGTATTGTTCTTATGACTTTTTTATTTTCCAAATAATCGTATAATTTTATTAATGTAAGAAATTGGACCATATAAAAAATTGGCCATATAAATCTACCAGAAGCTCTGAAAATGCCGAAAACTTTACTCAGAATAGAATTATCTTGCAAATCGAAGATTGTAATTGAATAAGGACCTATTCGAATGATGTTACTTAAACTAAACAAAAAGAACAGGAAAATAATTATTATAAACAGTAATCTTTCATATTTAAAAAATCTAATTGTACCGTAAGGAGAAGCAATAATAAGAAAAATCAAAGGGATAATTATCCCAATCCCTAAATATGCAGATCCTTCGTTTAGTCCCCTTGTATCTTGAATTAAACTTGAAGAAATGAGACCAAATTGCGCAATAATAAAAGTTAATAAATTGCTGCCATAAGCTCCAAAGCCTACTTTGCTTCCTGTTGAATAGTTTGCAAATCCACCAAAAAAATAAAATGAGAGAGCAACGAACAGTATAAATATAAAACTATTTAAAATTCCATATTTTAAAGTATATTTTTGTCTAGCATAAAATTTCCAGCACAGAGCGAAGCTTAAAGGTGTAAGCATAGCCATAAAGTATGGATGAGTGCCTGCTGAGATAAAAAGTAATACCAATTGGTAAACTATGTCTCTTTTAATATTTATTTCAGGTTTTAAAATTAAGAGAATTTGAAAAATAATTAGCCATTGTGTCGTTAATGGACAATGTCCTGCAATACGCGAAATAAATATCGATGATAAAATTGTGAATAATCCACCAATAATACTAAGAATTATATTGGGTCGCAGTACCCTTAAAAATAAACTTCCTGAATAGAACATTAAACTGCTATTAATAACAACAACAATTCCATGCCACACAAATGGATCGGGAAGGTAATTAGTAAATATTTTTAAGATTATACAAACAATCGGTAAAGAATCAGTAAAAACAATACTAGTCCCTATAGGAAATACAGGATTTTGGATAAACGTTACAGGCCATTCCCAAGGGCTATGCCTATAAAACCCCCAACCAATATAGCTGTGTAAAGGGTCCAACCTTGAGAAAATGTTAATGTTTTGTGGATTTAATAGGAGACCAGGAACTATCAAATAGCTAAAAATTAAGCCTATAATCAATGAAGGAATTATCCATGCAAATTCTTTCATAAACTTATTGGAAACGATAAATCTCATGAAATTCTTTTATACTTGCTGTATTTAATTTTGAAATATCTGTTTTAAGTGCTCCTAAAAATAAGTTGAAATAATTATTTTTAAGCGTATCTTTTAAAATTCTTTTGTGAGTTGTTTCTGTTTGATAATATGCTATAAGGGAATATTAAAGTTTTATCTTTGTGTCTTTCGAGAAAATCGTGGTTAAAATAAGCTCTTCAGATGAACAATAACTGGATTTGCTAGACGGAAGTCTTTCCACACTATCAAATCTATCTCTATTTACTATTTTCACAAGTAGAAAAACTAAATCCCGTATTAAAATAAAAATAGTAAATTGATCTGATACGGTGTTCATACAACTTATAATACAGAACCATTCGTTTTGACTTGGGAAACTAACAAAGAAAAAATTGTACCATCGTATTAACTTGAAAACAAATATCAGAGGTGTTGGATCAAATGAAACATATAATCATGACCGGATGCAAGAAAGCAGAATATCAGGAGTATAAGTTAGATAAGATGGAACCTGATGAAGTAATGGGGAAAACCATTGTTTCTGTTATTAGTCCTGGCACCGAACTGGCTAGGTATAAAGAGGCGCAATATCCATATGAACCTGGATATGCGTGTATATTCGAAGTTGAAGAAATAGGTGATTCAGTGACAGATATCAGTATTGGAGATACTGTGTTCTGTGAAGGTAAGCATCGGTCATATCAACGTATGCCAGAAACTAAATGTCATATTGTCCCCGAGAATATGGCTGTAGAGGATACTGTATTCGTGCGATTCGTAAAGATGGCGCATAGTATCCGCTGCTTGTCTCAGAAAAAGCATTTCAGTGTTCTGGGCCGAGGTTTGGTCGCGAGTTTTCTTAAACAGATTGACGGGTGTACGAATAATTCGGATGTTATATTTGATTGTACTGAAAACGAAAAAACCATTTTAACTTACCCCCCAGGTTCTACAATATATTTGGTAGGAAGACCCTGGAGACAGAATTCGAAATTAAGCGCGCATAATATATACAGCTTAGTTTTTTTGAATAGGATAACACTGAAGAGCGGATGGGAAGAAAGAAGTGATGATTATGAGAGTTACATGAAATTGCAGAGGCAGATAAAGATAGAGAATTTGTATGATATTGATAAACCGGCGAACTGTCAGGCAGTATATAACAGGTTCTTGAACAACAGGAAAAAATTAACAACTATCTTTGATTGGAGGGAAGAAGAAAATGCAAAACGTTCCTGAAACACTATATCATGCAGCAAATGAAATCGATAAAGGAAATATCCCTAAGCCAAGGATGGCTTTCTTGACACCTACATATAGATGTAATCAGAGGTGCTATTATTGTTTCTATAAAGATTGGAACAATACCAGTAAGATAGAACAGACCAATATGATACCACATATTCTGGAGAACCTTAAAAGTATCAATGTGAAAAGCATAGAGTTTGAAGGCGGAGGAGATCCTTTAGTGTTCGACGATATCGAATCTATCTTTAAGCAGGCGTACAATATGGGGTTCAAACTCGGGCTGCTTACAAACGGGGTGTTGTTTAAGGATGATGTGGCTGATACGTTCCTACGGTTAGGGAATTATGTTAGGATATCGTTAGATACAGTAGATCCTGAGTTATATAAAAAGATTCGGGGGACAGATGATCTTCCAATAGTTCTTCAGAACTTAAAAAATGCGGTGGAACTGAAGCAGTTAAAAAAATATAAATGCGAAATATCAATAAAAGTAGGTATATCTGAATATGTTACTTTGGATAAGATAAAAGATGTATATGAATATTTCGAAGATTTCGGATTGAGTAATATCCAGGTTAAAAATCTGTGGAATGCCAATGGTAAACATTTCCGTAAAGATATTATAAAAAGCAAGCTTACGTCAATAAGTAAAAAACATACTCTTCTGATCGAGAAAGTAATGTATTCGAAAAATATGGCTGAACAATGTTGGCTGACTCCGGTTAATATTGCTGTGGATGTATACGGAGATGTATATATCTGTGCTTATTATATGTTTCGGAAAGAAAGTATGACTATCGGAAACCTATACGATACACCTTTATCTGAACTGTGGGGATCAGAGAGGCATAAAGAAGTTATTTTGAACATTAAAAAAACTGAATGCCTACAGCATGATTGCCGATTCCAGAAATATATGCAGGTGATAAGAAAACAACAGGCCTTGGGTTCATGGGAGTTTCTATGAAAGTATCATTTGTACTCAAATTTTTACTTTTAAAATCTGAATTTGGATTGGAACTAACTTTAAATAGCAAAATTAATCTTTTGAAAAAATCTTTAACGACCTTACACCAATCGACTGTTCATAATCAGGGTGTAGTATTTCAATATTAAGTTGGCTATCATTAAAAAGATCATTAGTTAAATAATATCTCTTATCCCAAATTTCACCCTCTCTATCATTTTCTATCCAATCAATTTCAGATAATATTTTATTATTAGCTTTTAAAACTAATTTATTGCAGTTGCTTTTAGATTTTAATAATGAATCTTTAGGAATATAAAAAGAAATGATTACAAAATATCCTTTTTCTGGATTTAAATCTTTTATAGTTAAAGTGCTTTCATTTTTTATCCATCGAAACCCATCATTATAACTTCCCCACTTTTCATTTATTTCAATATTTTGAGGAACTTTTTTAAAATAAACATCTTGCTTCAAGTTAAAAGTATCACTATGCGTTATGACTTTTAAAGGTCCCTTCCAACTGCTACTATGCCAACTATTACCAATAATATTATATTCATATAAATTACCACCTGTGCGAGAAAGCTTATAATAATAATATGCTCTTTCCTCCTTTTTTGTTTTTTCCCCAGTTGATTCCTCTTGATTTGTTACCATATTTTTTATATCAGATAATGATACTGAATCGAATTTTATCTTTAATTTACCTGTATCCCCAGGTAATTTTCTTAAAAACAACGGTATAGCTCTAGATTTTATTTTAAACGGAATTTCATATTCAATATTATTATCAGCAGAAAAATTATTACTTATCAATTCTGTATGTATCTTACTATCAAATCTTTGTCCTCCACCGTGATCAGATAAGATATAAATAGATGATGAATTATAGAGTTTATTATTTTTTAAAGTATTTAGAAAATCAATTAATAAAGATAATTTATAATAAGCCGTGGCTTTATAAGCTTCCCAATCATTCTTGGATTTTTTATAAGCCCCTTCCCTCGTTTTATTATATGGAGAATGAGCACCATATAGATGAATAAACTTAAACAAAGGTTTTTTAATAGTTTTATTAATTAATGTTTTAAACTGCTTAATAAAAAGTTCATCATTATCACTTTTATTGCCATGTTTAAAATTCACATATGTTTCTTTTTCACAATTTGCAAACAAGTAATTATTATTATTATAGATAATTCGTTTTAAGAAATGTGGAGTAAATTTTAATAAAGTTAAATCGATTAATTTAAAAAAATCTTTATTATTTAAAGTATCTTTAGACTTCAATTTTAAATTACTAATAATACCTTTGTTATAATCAATAGTAAACAAAAAATATTTTGGAAATAAATGAACATCAAACCCTTTTTTTGTCAATATTTGAGGAATTGAATTATGTGCATAAGCTTTTTTTAAAAATTTGCGATAATTTGCAAGATTAGGAAATGTTTGTCCAGTTAAAATATTAGGAATAGAACAATTAGTCCACGGATATGTTGATAATGTATTAGGAAAATATTCAAATCCATTAAAATCATAATAATAATTCTCATTTTCTTTTAACAGGGTAAAAAACAAATCCGATTGAAATTCATCAACTACAATCATAATTATATTTTTTTTTGCAGAAAAATCAAAAAAAACCGATTCATCAATTTCCAATGTGTCTTTGCGATATACTTCTTGCATATTAATTGTTTTATTTAAATAATACTGATTTGCTATCAAAACCCATAAAACAGCCAATAAAATTATTGAATAAATTTTTAAATGCTTAAAAAGGGATTTATACTTAATTATACTAATTACAATAACAGAAACCCATATTATTATTTCAGTAATACTTAATAGTAATTTTGAATTCCAGTTTATTAAACTTCCATCTAGTGCTCCAAACTGCCAACCTATAAAAGCTCCTTCTAGCCACAATAAAATTGAGACTGAAAATATTGCACAAATTATTCTTTTAAAATTTTTTATTGGAATAAATACTAAAATACTTAAAGAAATAAGAATAATTTTAAAAATCAAGAAAAAATTAAACGATATTAAATTTTGAAGGTTATAATCAAATTCCATATGATTTTTTATAAAAGTATCTACGGTCCCATAAAATAAGATTATGGAAGTAAGCAAAAATAAAACGAGAAAAGAAGTAAGTATCTTCTCAAATGCTATATGAAATAATAATTTCATACTTTTTCTTTTTTTAAAAACACTGTTAAAATAAAACACTAAATTATTTCCTAAACTTATATTTAATAAAAAAACTATTTATACTGAGCCTCTTGCAAAATGCAATAGGCTTACCTCTTAATAAGTTTCTGAATTGTTCAAAAAACTAAATTTTCTCAAAATTTCATTGTTGGAATCGATTTTGAAGTAAATTCCCTTATTTTTAAATATTTCTATCATATTCTCCTTCAAAGGGAGACTGTTTTTCAGTATTTGCTTACTATTGCTTATTAAACCGTTTGTGGCAATAGAGTAAAAATTTTCTTTGCAGTAAGAGCAATTACTGCAAACACCATATGGCATGCAACTTTTACTTGCCCTTTTACTCTAATCGTTTCTAAAGCATAATTATCTTTAAGCTCTGAGTTAACTCTTTCTACAGAACTTCTCTCTTTATATCTTATTTTTTTAGCGGGATCCATTTCCTTTTTTTCACCACGTCGTGGATTATCATCTATGATTGAAATTCTACCTTTATTTTTAGAAAAATCATGAATTTCAGGTGCATCACAAGCAGCATCCATTAAATCATATAGATTTGTTATCCTGCTTTCGCTTATTTGCGCTAGAGAAATTGCAACCTGACTGTCATGTACGGAGGCAGAAGTTACTATGGCGCTAGCTGGAATATCCCCATCAACACAGTCTATGTGAAGCTTATATCCA
>Ga0233447_1002189_pt1 | contig 14342 bp, 20 predicted proteins | sample SI_124_October20_3_FD_183014 | JGI IMG/M metagenome (GOLD analysis project Ga0233447, IMG submission 183014) | Seawater microbial communities from Saanich Inlet, British Columbia, Canada - SI_124_October2016_135_MG | ecosystem: Environmental > Aquatic > Marine > Inlet | place: Canada: British...
AAAGTATCTCTTATTTATTTAGATCAAATGAACCGAATTGGTCTGACTCCACACATGCGGTATGGTCCAGGCTGTTCTGCTTGACCTTTAATGCAGTGGCTTTGTTATACAGGAAATATTCAACTCATACACAATCTATTTTATCCTCTTCACACCTATTGCTTTATCTATTCCGTCTACCTTCATTTTATATCCTGTACCTGATTTGTAGATAACTACACTTGGCATGAACGAATAATTGTAGTGATAATAGTATTCTGTTTGCTGCCAAATTTGACCATTGAAGAGTTTGATAATTGTCTCTCCGTCCCATCCATCAAAATCCCCATCAACTTTACTCTCAATGACTTCTGGGGAGGGAGGTGCAGGTGCGTAGGTTCGTGGCTGTACCGCAACTGTAGATGCTTCTGCCTTCCCTTTCTCGTAACCCCGGAGATAGAATTCAATCATATAATCTCTTACTTTTGCTTTTTCCGCTTCGGATAATTTTTCTGCACCCATCGCAGCTTTTTCCTGTTCAGAGAAAATGGATTCAAATGTTATCTGATCCAGATCTTGAGCTATACCGCACTTAAGCGCAATCATTAGTAGAATAATTGTTTTATTTATCATAGACCTCTCCGCATAACGACTTAGTCTTGAACCGCTATCTGAAAAATTATATCGTTGTATCCCACGACATCATTTTTGTTAATTAATACTATAGAGAAAATCTGCTCTATCCAACCTATTAGGCACTGCCTACGATACCAAAATACAACTCTTGTGGAGGTTTAATATTCTAGGTTTGTGTCTGAATTTATGGGACCCTATTTGAATTTTATTGCTGTTGCTCGGGCTGCTTTCTTATCTAATGAGCTACTTCCACCAGCTCCTTTTACAGCCCATGGTTTTGAGCCACTTTCTATTGATTGGATAACGATTGCATCTGCACCTAATGACGAGGCTTTGGTGATCATTATGTTTATCACTTCTTCATCACTGACATTTGTAAATGTCCAGCCAGCGGTTTTTTCTGCAGAAACCATTCCTATTACGTCATACGGTTTGTCAATCATAGCCACATCTAAATAAACGATTACATTTTCGGGGCGAGTCGCACTGTGTTGCCCCCCACCCACTCTTACCGCACTTCCTGTTGAACAGCTTTCTATAGCTAAAAGTGAGACGGTTAATACTAATGCATACAGCTTCATTGCAAAAACTCCTCTTTTTCTTTTCGTGTAGTTCAGATCTAAGCCTTTGCAATCAATCTGTATATCGAATTGCAAGGATTTTGATTTGCGTAATATTCCCCCCAGGGATTGTCAATGGGGTGCCATCAAAATTTGTTACTTGTTGAGGAGGGTAGTACTTCTCTTTATTGTCGGTAACGAACAATGCATTAGCGCCTATCTCCCGAGCTTTTTCTCTAGCTTTTTCCATCATCTGTGTCGTAGAAATGCCATACACACCTTCAGCCTCAATGATTGCTATTATCTCATAAGGACGTGTTGGCTCTATTAGCAATAATTCAACATTTGTAGTTGGAGGGTAAGATTTGCTTGGATCAAGCAGTATGACCCCTGCACTTGTGCAAGAGAGAATAAATAGAGAAACAATTGCTAATATTGACGTTCTCATATTTTGAATTTCCTTCCAGTAGTATTAAAATATATCTAATGTTTTACATCTGAACCGTTTCGCAAAACAGTCTCGCTTTGTAAATTCCGTTACCCCATCCGCATCACTTTTGCCTTCCACTTCTCGGCATGCATTTTTTGGGGATTAATTCCAACAAAATAGTGCACTCTATTCGTTTGATTTGTGACCGACTTTGTGAAGAACCCATGACCACCAATTATCGCAGTTTCTATCCAACTTTAGTGAGTCGATATGATTTTAACCTGTACCTCGTATTCCGTTAAATTATCCAAGAATTTCTTAACCCAGTTATTCATGAAACAGATCCCTGTTCTACCACCATTTTTATTTCTTATCATGAATCTCAACGCTATGTGGTAGAGCCGGAGTTCCCTTAAGAGTTGAAAGTGCCTTTAGAATGCGTTCTGATTCCTCATTGTTGAAACCATACCACACCAATTTGTTCGATGAATCGAAAATAACCCGATATGGATAGGACGAATTCATAACATATTGGAGGTGATAATCCCAAATTAAAAGACCTTCTCGGAACTGTGTTTGATATGGATCTTTCAAAATAACGCGCACCTCTTTTGGCGACATCTCGGGAGTCAGTCTACTCGTGTTGCTGAGTGGCACAGCACAGCTGATAACAAAAGAAACCGCAATATGTATCAGAATTATTAACATTATTAATTTTATTCTTCCATGCATATTTTCAACTCCCATTAATAATTTAGTGACCATTGTTGATTACTATTTTGCAACTAGTAACGTCTTAAGTTTGAGCTGCTTTTTATAATGTTTTCGCTCTGTACTAACGTTGTACCACCATAATCCGTTATCCATTGTCACTTCTCCGTTGTGAGTCTGCGTTAAACCTTTGCTAGCAATCCATGCTAGCATTTTTTGCCGCCTCTATTGCCTCACTTAATTCAAAATATTTTATCCGAGCCGTCAACTTTGTTAACGATGGGAGTGTTATTGAATGTTGGCTACGCTTTCTATTGTTTAAAACATTTGTGGGGAGCACATAGAATTCCCACTGGGATATTTCAAGTGGATTGAGTGTTAATTGATCCTTATGAGCTAGAAGTGCAAATACATAAACATCTGCTTGTCGTTTAGCCTCTTTACTCTGGAGATTAGTTTCCTTTGCCCATTCCAATGTTTTGGGTGTTCGGAAGGTAATTTTGGAGAAATCCTTCTGTTGCCAACTCTGAAGATAAGCAGCTGATTTGACTTCTATTTTTGTACCCTCTTTAGACACAAGATCAAAAGCAGCCCACTCTTCCCGCACCCCTTCTTTGGCAACACCAATCGCCTGAGCAACAATGAATTCAGCTAAGATTCCTCTAGTAGCATTACTTATAACATCCGACATACTCCATTGCCAAAAATCGAGAAGATTAAATTCCAAAGTACCTTTGGAATCAGAAAACTTCTCTTTCCCAGAGTGCTTTACAATTTTTATTGGACCTAATTCAGTCATTTGGTCTCTGCATTCTATTAGTTTTTAGTCTTTCCAAAGCTCCCAAGCAAAAGCTGCTTCCTGAAACAGACTCGCATGATAATTTCACTGTATCCGTCCGCGTCATTTTCACTATCCAGATCGAAGCAGTATTACTAATTCCTTTCAATAGTTACTAATTGACTATTATTTTGATTTGTAACAAGCTGAGCAAATAGGTTTTACCATTGATGCGTGGTTTGACTTTCCACATTTATGACAATATTTTTCCTCATAATCTGGGTTTGAATATTTTGACCAGCTTTTATAATGTGTAACGCAATATGGCTTAGCAGTATTAAAACCTATTCTTGATTTACAGCGTATACAATACCCCTGATCAGAATCTGTTTTTGATGATGGTTTTCTGGGGGAGGTTCGTCTAATTGTTGATAAATCTCGCAATCCAGGCTCAATTATTTCATTTATCCAACCACGAATTTCATCATGTAATTTTCCTGCTGGTATCCCAAGACCTATTTCGGTGCTTGCTTCAAAGGAGCCGTCAACAAGATTCGCAGATGTAATCAAACAAGCCGATTTTTCAAACCAATACACCTTGGCATGCAGTCGTTTAAATGCATAAAGTTTTAGGCCGCTGTCAAGTGCCTCTTTCAAGTGTTTTATTGCTGGATTTACTTGAGCAGGTTCATCTCGAACTACAAAAGAGATACTGACTCCTTGGGCGGAAACATCGGATATAGTCCTTTTTAAAGAACTTAGCCGATCCATAGTGGCATATGGAGTTATTATCCATACTTCATCTCCTTTCTCGGCATCAAGCAATAATTCATTTAAATCACGTTCAATATCACGTGTTTCCAATAATTGAATTGATTTGTTAAAACCTAGCAAGAGTTTGCCCTCTCAATGTCTATTAAATAGTCAGTTACAAGATTTGATCCATTTAAAGCCCCGCGCTTGACCAGTTTCCCAAGTCAGACTCGCTTTGCACACTGTAAGTCTTTAAACCTGGTTGACTAATTCGGTATGAAGTTAATAGGGACATATCCGCGCACCAGCGCTATAAGCGGCTTCCCAGGAGGCAAAATAAGACGTTAGTTTAAGATAGCCTTGTCATGCTATGGCTAAATTTAGTTGTTTAGTTATACAGGCAACAGAGATGCCCTACCTAAACCATAGAGTTCGAAATCTAGGAACCACCCAATCCCCTAGAAAAGATTGCATTAACTGGTGCTTAATCTTCATTCTGTAATCGTCGCCAAATCATCTCGGTAATAACTCCAGAGATATCATCAGGATGGGCGGAGTTATATCCCTCCCCTTCGGGCGTGGGTGGGACCCAATGTCCGAGCAAGTTCCTGACCCATAAGGAAAATCCAAAATGCTCGTTAATGAGATCCTCTTTACGGACCTGTTTAAGATGTTCTTCTTGCTCAGGTGACATTTCTGAAAGAACAATTAATACAGCCTCTTCAATATTTTCTGGTTTCTCTGATCGCATATGCTGAAAGTGAGTGTCCTTAGTTTTTGTTATATCCAAATTCTCTTGTTTTTAATATGCCCTTCCACCAGCCTTCTCTTGCCAGAATGGTTTGGTCATCAGTAGTTGATTTAAAAATGTCCAGAATAGAATATTCAAAATTGGTCTTTACATATTCAAAATCTATTTTTTTTAATTCGACATTTCCACCGTGACCCGTTCTAACATACGAACGCCATCGCCCTAAAATCATATATTCGCCATATGCTGAACCCACATACATTTTTCCATTAGAAACATCCGTAATTAGGTATACACCTTTCTGGTTTTGTAGTGCTGTTTTCCAACCTTCCTTTGCAATAACTCTGGACAACTCTCCCCAAGAGAGCCGAATTTTATCATAACCTGGGAATATGTCATTGTCAAAAGTATCGGGCAGAACTTGTACTACCTCACACTCATCAATAACTGAAGTAGCCAACCGAATCATTGTCTGTGCTTTGTTTTGAAATTTAATAATTAAGCGCCCAAAATATTTTTCGTAATCTGATAAAACCTCATACTCATAGCCTACTCCATCAAAATTATTCAAATCTCTAGTCACCCTACCTACATGAAATAGGAGCCATAAATTATCTTCATTGAGCCTTAGAAAGCCGATTGTTATTTGTCCATTTTTATATGATTTATTCCTTTTGTAGTTCCAATATTGACCTTCGAGCAATGTGTCAGTATCAGCATTTTTAAATAAAGCTAATGGGTTCCAGTTGTCTTGAAACATCAGATTAAATCGTATCTTAACATTATTAAGATCATCTAGTCTCAAGATCTCATTCAGTAGTATTCTATTCTTGGCTTTCCTCATCTATATTTATCCTCTAGGTATACCTAACTTCTTAGGCTTGAGCTGCTTCCTTGAGCAGAATCGCTTTGTTCGATAATTGTATCCATCCACGTCATTGAGTGTGAGTCAACCCCAAACTTTTATTGCCTTTCTATTCTCTTCCCCAATTCTATCACGACAACCCACGCAAGCGCACATATTCTCGATAATCAGGCAAATTTTTAAGATTCGCATGGTTTGGTTGGTTGGCATGGCAATAAATGCACAGAGCCTGAAGGTTTGAATAGTCATTCATGCTTTTATCAAAAGAGACATGGTGCCATATATTGCTATTTGGAGAAAATCCAATAAAGTACACTGATGCTTATAGTCACAATAATTAATGGACCGAATGAACCTCCTGAACTTGGAGTAACACCCTCCCTCTTCATCGTTTTTCTCCACGTTTGTTCATACTCGATATACTTGCGCAAAACAATTTCAGAATCGGGACCTGCTCCTGAAACAAGGGTAGCGCAGGAATTAGCTGCTTTGTCTCTGTTGGCTTTGTCGCCAGCCAAATGATACCATGCCGATATAAACGATGATGCTAGCATGTACCGTTGTATTAAGGACGTCTCATCCATTGTCAGGGGATTTGCAGTTGGCCAATCACTTTCCTTAACACTTAACTGACCCTCAATGAATGCATCACGACCTTTCCTGTAAATATCTATGTCTTCAGCTGGATGATTATCAATAGCCTTCTCACAAAGAACAATAAGTTCCTCAATTTCATTCATTATTTTGTGTTTATCCCAAATACCCTTTGTGTCAGAGGCAATGTCCGTTTCTGTCACTGGTTCCTCCTCCGTTTCACGCTCTTGTTCGGGTTTAGCCTTGGTTACTTCTTTTTGTTTTCCTTTGCTCTCAGCCTTTACTCTCAGCCTTCGCTGCCTCAATTTCAGATAAGCCAATTTCAGTTTCAGTTGCTTTAATTTAGCTTTGGATACTTCACTCTCGGATGAGTCCTCTTCAATCAATTCTCTATGGCGCATATACCCATGGGTCACGATGATTCGAGTAGATCTATTGCATGGTTCATGCCAGTAGGTGTGGTGACCATCAGAAAGCCGTTCTGATACTTCTATATCACAACATGAGCACTTAAAGCTTATATCTGCCTTTATGTCTTCAACAGTATCATGCCCAAGACGTACACCGCGAGAATTATCTTCCACGAGAACCCAATCGCCATTTACCTCAGATTCTTTATAGACCTGTTCACACTTCCAACATTCCCCTTTGACCCTATCCTTTTTGGTCTGCAAAGCCCCACATTCAGGACATCGATATTCCCTATCCATTTATCTACAACCCGTAGCTGATTCGATTGATGAGTTAATTGTATCCATCCACTTCATTTTCGTTTGCTCATCTTTTCATCTGAGTCCGGTCTAGGTTGAATTACTGAGCTGATAAAACTCTTCATGAGCTTCGTCAATTCTCCTAAAGTGATTGCATAAATTATGTAACATTGGCCCTACCACTTCATTTGGATCTGTTTCATTCCAATCAACGAACTTTTCCATTTGATGGAGACAATATGCTGAAATCGGACAGGCAAGCCTTGGATCGGGATTATCATATTCAAGATGTGGAGTATAGTAATCGCCTTTTTGCTTCAAATGGTGAAGACTTATCTCATACCATCCTCCATGAACAAAATGACTTCCCGACCCAAAAAGATATGAATATTCATCCTCTCGGCCGAGATGCTTCAAGATGTCAAAAAACGATTTCCCATCCATTCGCCATTTTGTGTTTTCAAAAAGCGTCTCTCTGCTGATTCCATCTCGATTTAATCGATTATGTATTTTTTCTTTGATACGACTCTCAATATCTGTGAGCGGTCGTTCTGATTCCTTTTTCTCAAGATCTTGAAGATTTCCTTTTTCTGCTTTGTATGAAGACAATATATAGCTCTCAAATGATTCATGTTCTGCATCAAACAGGTAATCAACCTTTACGATTGTCTCGTACATCAATCTCATAAATATTGCGGCCAATTCTGCCTGTCTATTGACAATGAACTGAAGAAATCCTTCATAATGCTTCCGAAGTCTCACCATATGGCCCATGACTATCGCTGAGTTTCGAGGTAAGCCAGTCACCGCCTCTTCTTCGTCATGTGCCAATGCCAAACTGATTGTCAATAAGTACAAAGTATCATTCATTAAGGGGACTACATAGTCCATGTATTCCTCATCAGAAGTAAAAGTAGAGAAATCTGGTGAGGCACTTATTACCTGTGCTATCTGGTTTAATCGTTCTGAAATATTGACAGTCGTCATATTATTTCAACCTTACGTGATAATATTGAATTTTCATTGAGGTTTCGCTCATGAACCCATACCTACCGTCTATTTAAGTTCATCAAACTTTTTTTTCGTTCTATCCATAGCAGCTTGGCCTTCTATATCAATTGCATCCATTTGTGCCTTTGTAGACAACCATATTTCCCGCTTACATATAATCTGCTTCATCTCTCCTGCTTCATATACATGAACCACGTAAATATCTTCTCCGTCCGCCAAGCGTGAAACAGAATCTTCAGAAACGTCTGTGCCAACTGTCCATGACTCTGTTTGATAACCAGTATTGGGGTTAATAATGTGAGCTGTCACATTCTCTGGTATTTTTCTTAGCAGTTTATTGAAAAATCCCATTGCTTCTCTCCTCTTTTTTTGCTTCTCTAACGCACCGTGCTTGAGAGGCTTCCTGATAATGTATCGCTTGGTAAGTTAATTGTATCCTCCCCATCATTTTCGTTCAGCAGTCCCTTGCGTGTGAGTCATGTCTACCTTGTTAGACACTTTAATTGTATTAATTTTCATACAATTGCATATTCTCTTCATAGCGCATCTTGGCCCAATATTTAACAGCTAAGACAAATTTTTCATCTTTGGGAAATGAAGATGAGTAAATAAAATCAGTTCTTTGCTGTTTGGTAAGAGGGCCGAAAGGGTGTTCAAGGAATCCTGGTGCTGAGGGAGCATTTCTTGCCTGTTCGATCACCTTTTTTAAAATATTTTCTGGCCAATAAGGAAATGGCTCTTTCCCAATGCCTCGAATAAATACAGAATCCATCAGATCCGCTTCGATTACCCACTCTTTCCGATTTTCGAAAGTTGATGCGATCGCACCAATGAATATTGCAGTTTCGTGTTCAGGTTTATAAACTGTTCCTACGTCAATCATGTAGCAAACATCATCTCTCCATTTTAGTATTTTTCCATTGATCATACCCTCTGTCAACGGTTTCGATTTTTCAACAAATGCATCACAAGCTGCAAGCAGTATTACGACGCTAAATAGTATTGCGGCTCTCTCGCGGTTGATCTTACATTTTTTAGTGGGGACCATCACACCTACTCCATATGTGTCTAACACTATAGCCTTGAGCACCGTCCTGAAAAACAGTCATAACAGTTCATCTTTTTGTGTCCTTCCCCATAATTTTAGAAACCCGCTAATTGGCTGTGCGCCTGCTCTTAGTATTTGTTAAACTTTTCCAAATTGCATTAGGGGTAGGCATAATAGCTACTTCCAAAAGTTTTCCATATTTCATCTCCAACTGATCCCCTAAGCCAAATAGCATTTTCCAGAAACTCAGAAGACATTAATGAATCTCGGCTATGGGAATATACAAGTGCTGTAACCTTCATTATGGAGGAAGGCTGGTTTATCGCTATATCATTAAGAAAGTTTAGTTCAATAGGCAGATCACATTTTCCTGTGTCCATTTTCGATCTGAAAATATCAGCATGCCAATAGGGTATATAAGTGTTACTGCTACCTGGAATATATTCAGAAACTCTACCTCTTCTGCTGTCATCAAGAATTGAATCCAAAATACCATGGTACCACACCTGTCTAATAGTACCAAAGGGTACACTTTTAAAGGGTATGAATGTATTCCAAACATTATTGGTTGTTACGCTGCGACCAAGTTGAACTTCCCAAATACGATGTGTCTTAACATCATACAAAGCTGAGAAATCGACGTTGGCAACATTTTTAAAGTTGATGTAAAAGTACAGAAACGTGATAAATGCAATTAAATAGACATATAGAAAAGAGTCTGTGTTCTTGTGATTGTGACTACTCATACTGCCCATACTCCCTGATGTGAATTCGAATTTATAGTATGCCTAACGTTCTAGGCTTGCCCTGCTATTGTCATATGCTCACCACATTTCGGACAACCATCCCTAACAATCCAAGGCACAACATTAGACGAATTACAGTCAGGGCAGCGATTTAGAAAACTTGGTGTAACATCAGGATCATCGACAAACATCCCACCATGGAATTCTATAGGAACTTCAACCAATGATTTGCAGCCCAGACAATGCCTGGTATCCACCGTAGCAATTGGTGCTCTATCGGGCTCGTCCCAGACTTCTGCGAAATATCCACAGGAATGACATTTATACTTGGATCTAGTACTCAGTTTGAACCCCCAGATTTTGAATTTAACTTGCGTGAATCTAGCCGGAGGGCTTGTTATATAAAAGATAAACCCCCAGGAACCGAAGTTCCTAAGGGCTTGGGGGTATGTTAATATAATCTAGCATGGTTTATTTCCCCAATTTAAAGCTGATTGGGGGTGAAGATTGCCAATTTTACCAGGTACGCGGCAGAAACGACCTCCCAGGATGGACGAGGATGCGATGATTTAAAAATCAAGGGTTAGGACATGCGTGTTAAACGGTGTTTTAGATGGTGCTAAAGTGTCCTAAGTAACAGTAATAATAATTGGTTAGAGATAAATATCGCTTGACAAATCAATAAAAATGTACTATATTAAGTTATGATCACAAAGCAAAATTGATCCCGCAAAACGAAGCAAGAAACCCAACGAAAATTGAAGAGACGAGATGGCCCAAATCGGGCTTTTTGATATTACTAGTCGGGAGATTTTTCTCCCGACTTTTCCCTCCCAGGTCGGGAGGCTCTTTAACCGTGAGGTAACAACATGCAACAAACTATAGAGACAACCGAGTTCTTTCTGGCAGCTTTTCTGTACTCAGAAGGAATCACATTATCTGGACATTTCCGTGATGGGAAACGTTCTACTTTCTCATTTTCTGGAGAAGGTGTTAATGATCTTGCTCTCTCATTCTACAATGAGACTGCAAATACAAACGTGGCGACATTCGCTAAATCTATCCGTCAGCTTAAAAGCATTATGTACGGAACTACAACAATACAACCTGACAACTATAATGATGAAAGGCATACACGAATCACAAGCTGACGTTTTCGCTGCAATCGGAGGAAGAGAAGATGTCTATGCTCTTCAGGATTCAAGCGGCAATTACTATCCCAAGCACTCCCCCTTTACCCTAGATATTTACCAAGATGATTCCACAACTGTGGGAGCATACCTAGTCGGGTCCAATGACCTGGTTAAGTCAGCTGTCATTGATATTGATATCAACAAAGATGCACTTACCCTGTACTCTCGTGAGGTATTTGAACCACTGCTGAAAGAGCAAACTGTTCAAATTCAAAAAGTACTAGATTCACATGGGTTCTCATCTGTGATAGAGGATAGTGGTAACAAGGGGTATCACTTGTGGATATTTCTTGAGCGCCAAGTTTTTGCGGGAGATTTGAGGAAAACGCTCCACAACCTAGAGACTGAGTTTCAATTGGTTGATCCCAGGCTACACTGGGAGCTATTCCCGAAGCAGGATCGAGTAGCCACAGATAAATTGGGCAATCTTATAAAACTGCCATTCCAATTTCATAAGGTAACAAACAGACGTTGCACCTTTGTGAACAGTGCTTTTGAGGCATATTTGCCTCAAACATTACCCATCAATGATATTGGACTGATTACAAAAGCTCCTAAACCTAGGACCAATACTATCCCTAAAATATCAGGAATGGCTCGCAACAGCGTCAGTCCTCACAACATGAATTTCATGTTTGATAAATGTTCAGTATTACAGCGTTTGATTAAGACTTCAGATCCTGGTTTGTTTGAAGGAACAACGGGTCATACGGCTAGATTATTTCTGGCATCCCTGATGATTCCCTTTGGTGGTAAGGGTAGAGACAAAGTTCATGAGATTCTTTCTCAGGCTAACGATTATGATGAGAGCATCACGAATTATCAATTGGACAGTGTCAGTGGAAGACCTCAGACCTGCGAGATTATGTGTGGGAATCAGAGATGTGCTAACATTTGTAAGGCTGGAGGCAACTCTCCCATCAAATTTGGGTACATGGACGATCTCTTTGTTTTCCTGGAGAAACAGACCAGTTCATTTGCCTATCTGGATAGACGTGATGAACAACTCTACTTTGTTGATTCAGATAAGAAGCTGGATATCATCCTGGCTGATGCTGACCAGAGCCCATCAAAGAAACCTGTTTTAAAAGTCATATTCAATCCATCTAAAGATTTAACAGTGGATAAAGAGAAGAAGACCATCAATCTGTTTAAGCCAACTGACTTCATGGTGGGTAAGAAGACTTCGAAGGTTATTGACCTGGCAGTTGATACACCAAACATCAATCATCTACTTTCCAATCTAATCCCTATTGATGATGAGAGAGACCGCTTCGTGAACTGGTTAGCCGGTATCATGCAGACTAGATCCAAACAATTAACTGCTTGGGTTTTCATGGGACAACCTGGAGCTGGTAAAAATGTGTTACTAGATCATGTTTTGAAGCCACTCTTTGGTGACAAACAAGCCACCAAGGTTGAAGATGAACAGCTCAAAAATCCTTTCAATGGTTGGCTACAGAATGCAATCCTGATTGCTTTCAATGAAGTGGCTCATGACAATCGTACTCGCAATTCCATTAACAGTAAGGTTAAAGCAATCATTACAGATAATGATATCATGATCAATGAAAAGAATGTGAAAGTGTTCACCATTGATAATCATGCGAATGCTTTATTCTTCAGTAATGACACCATACCTGTGTTGATCGAAGAGAATGACAGACGTTTTAATGTTGTTCGCACTGGTGGCAATATGCGAAAGCAGAGTTGGTTCGCAGACCCTGAACTGTTCTTCATTGATATGAAATCTGAGCTGGCTGTGTTTGCAGAATATCTAATTAATTATAATTATGATCCTGCTCTTGCAAAGACTGTAATCAGTAACGGTGTTAAGGACGCTCTAGTAGATGTGGGTATGACTCGTTTTGCTGAGTTTAGTTCTCATCTCAAATCGAATGATGTGGATTGGTTTGTGGAGAACATGGATAGTCTATTTCCGACCAGCACGATCCAGGCATTGGGATTAAATGGATCAATTGAGAAGGATAGTGCTCTCGCAGCATTCAGGGATATCTACCAGGATGCCCGTATAACAAAATCAAAACTGACCAAGGAGTTAAAGCTTCATGGCATTCGTGTAGGAGACAAAGATGGCAAGAAAGTATATCGCTGGGACTAAAAGCGACTTTGACGCGACTTACAAGCGACTTTTGAAATGGCTGTATCCCTTACTGAGTAAGGCCTCAAGCGACTTATTGACTTTTCAGTCTCTTTGGGTAAAAAATATATTATATATACACACCGTATACGCCCCTGTCCCGTCAGCTCCTAGTTGGTTTAAAAAGTCGATAAGTCGCATGAGCCCTTATATAGACTCATTTAGGGGCTTTCAAAAGTCGCGTCTAACCCGCATGAAAGTCGGGTTTCAAAATAAAAGTGAGGAGGAATCACTATGAAGTTTTTTAAGTACACAATTACCCTGGACCAAGGCACACAGAAGCCTGATGGCGAATGGGATGTAACAAGTAATGAAACAGAGGTAAAGTTGGAAGAGTTAACTGACCTCCAGGACGAAGCTTTGACAGCATTATTTGCTTCACTGTTGAAAGACAACAAGAGCAAGATTGATAAAACTGTCAATGCAATCCGATGAAGTTTTTCAGAAAACCTAAACCGGATCATGGAGGTCTACTCTATGACAATGCTGGTACTGTGACAAACATGCCAGAGTTAGAGAAACTAGAAGCATCCCGGAAAATGAACCGGGACAAAACAGGGCGCATATTTGCGTCTTTTACCAGGCCTGAAGAAGAGGCTCTGGCCCAAATACTAAGAGAAAAAAAGTAATGTATTTAGAAAAAAATAACAGCCCAGGTCGAATTATTAACCTGGATCATGTCGCCAGTATGAACTGGGACAAGGAACTATCAGTTGAATTTATAATGGCTAACGGCCAAGCAATCACCTGGCGATACAAAAATGAAGAAGAACAGATGGAAGATTTGGATAAAGTAGGCAAGCTTCTGCATAGAACTCATAAGCTCATTTCAGTCGAACTGGACCAGGAGTAGATCATGGCATTAGTAAGATATCATTGCGCCATCTGTGGCGATAGCATAGATGAGGGATCACAATTTGATCCATGTGGAGTCTCAATCTTCTCAAATCTCGATAAGGATGAAAGTCAGCAACTAGAGCAAATGTTCTTCTGTCACTATGCCTGTTTTCGTAACACACTTGAGCCGGGGACACGTATGTACTTGAATTTTGAAGATCAGGTATAGTAATATAGGGGTCGATTATTCGGCCCCACCCATTTTGTAAACTATAGGGTTGTTAAAAGAATGGTATGATTATAAATCAGTGCTAAGCGTTGATGGGTAACAGTTTTGTGTCGAAGGGGGCGAAATACAGTTGGTGTTTCTGTTAAAAGTGCTCTAGTTCCCAAGACTGCTATAATCGCCTCGTTCGAGCTTCATAGATTCTTCAACTAGCTCTGACCGTTTTTCACCGGGACGCTCAAGCTCCAGGAACTGATTGATGGTGATGTAACGATCGCGGATCTTCACAGCTTGTTCACCATAGTAGATGCCCTTCGCCCAACTCAATTCATCTGCAGTCCAAAGATTTAACA
>Ga0233447_1002196_pt1 | contig 14315 bp, 11 predicted proteins | sample SI_124_October20_3_FD_183014 | JGI IMG/M metagenome (GOLD analysis project Ga0233447, IMG submission 183014) | Seawater microbial communities from Saanich Inlet, British Columbia, Canada - SI_124_October2016_135_MG | ecosystem: Environmental > Aquatic > Marine > Inlet | place: Canada: British...
TTGAATTTACTGTCATAACTTTTTCTCATCTGACTGATTTCCTTTCAATTTGTTTTTATATAATTTACATCTCGAAAAGGAAATTTCACACTTATCGCAACTGTTCAAAAAAACGCCACCACTTCAGATTGCAATGGCAAATCAGCCCTGACATAAAAGCTATGCTCAAACGGTATGTGTTGTGTTGTCGGTATTCCCATGCGGGAAAGAATTTATTATGGAAGTATTGATTGTCAAGCAAACGATGAAGTAGCGCGATTTAATATGGAAGGCTCTTGTTTTCCGTGTTGAGATTGGAACGAAGAATTAATTGTAATTTAAATTTGTGATACTAGTTCCAGGGCAATTTCATTCCAGAACAGCAAACCTTTTTCTGTGGGGAAGATTCTCATTTGTTTGCAATTAATGTGCTCTATTTTCAATAAACCATTTTTATTTAAGACAGAAATTTTACTTTCTATTTCCCCCCATTCAGTCAGTTTTAGTAGTAGTTTGTGAGGAAATTGAGAATAAAGAAGTCTGTTTGCATTCTTTTGACGTTCTATAATCCAGCCAAACGTTGTTCGTAATCCCATAATAAATATTTCGATAGTTCTTTTCTGTGGCGATAAGTGATCTATTTCAGGTGGCTTCTCCCTTAACCATTCGTTTAATTCCGGTTGAGTCCATCTGTTTTTTTCATCGAACGAAGATGCAGTAGGGCCCAGTCCCAAATAAGTTCCACCGAACCATGTATTCAGATTATGAATGCACTCATAACCTGGGGAAGAGTAGTTAGATATTTCATACCTCGCGAAACCTAACTCTGACAATATTTCAGAAGTGAGATGCCACATAACTGCCGTGATTTCATCCAAATTAGTTGAATTTGGAAGCTTATCTAAGTATAATTTAGAACCTTCCTCAGTGGTCAACGCATAAGCAGAAAGGTGTTTTATGGGAAATTTAAGAATACTATTTAGTTCTTCTTTCCAATCTTCTATTGTTTGCGTAGGAATACCGTAAATTAAATCTACAGAGATATTGCTTATATTATATTTAATGATTCTTTCAATAACTTTATTGATATTTTCATTGTTCCCTATCCTGCCAATAATTGTGCGGTGTTTCTTATTGAAAGACTGAATGCCAATGGAAACCCTATTTGCAAAACCTGCGATTATGTTAATTTTTTCTTCTGTTAATGATTCGGGATTACTTTCAATGCTTATTTCAGCATTTTCTGCTATTGTGAAGTTATTTAAAATTATAGTAAATAATTTTTCAATATCATTGGTGTTTAAGTGTGTTGGAGTTCCGCCTCCAATAAATATGCTTTCTAAAGGGGCTGTTAAATGTCGCATGTTTTTTATATTGTTTTCTAACTTTATAAAATATTTACTAATTAATGTCTCATCAGAAATAGGGGTAGAATGGAAGGCACAATAATCGCATTTATTCTGACAGAAAGGGACGTGTATGTATAACCTGTTAATTTGATTCATAAAATTTAGCTTTTTAGACATTAGGCTTTACACAGAAATTTATAAGCAAATTGAAAAAGACCTTGACCCAAAAGGCTTGAAGAAGAAACAGAGAGAGTTGCTGATCAAAAATATAGGCAAGCCTATTCTTATTTCGAGAGGCACTATGCTCTGATTGAAGCTAGCACTTCCGGTCCAATTTCGAAAAACGGATTGGTTCAAGTACATACTAAAAAAACAGACCAATAATTTTAAAATACGATATAAGAATTCTGTCAAAAAAAATATGTTTTAGACAATATCTTAGATGAATTTGCTAAACTTTTATTGTAGAGAGACAATTTAGAACGATCATTTCTTAAAACAAGAAAAATAATAAAATAATGAATGATATAGCTCTGGAAAGAAGCATTATGTTATCTCTTCCCAGAAATGATCTAACTACAGTTCTTCTCCAACTTGCCAGCGAACAAAACGTTTCACTATTGTATTTGGATTGGCTTTTTCTGTAGAAATTTTGTCGTCTCTAACCCATGGCTGTTTGTTTAGGCACACTTCTTTGTACCATTTGGCCAGCTTTCCGACAAGTATTTTTTCAATCATTTCAGCAGGTTTTCCTGCAAGTTGAGCTGAATGAATCTCTTTTTCTTTTTCTATTACAGTAGATAAAATCTCCTCTGGTGATACGTATTGTGGATTAAAAGCGGCAATATGCATGCATATATCTGCTAATACAGCTTCATCCGTATTGCCTTCAACTTCAATCATAACACCAATGCGTCCGCCCATGTGTAAGTAGGAGGCACATTTTCCAGTCCACCGAATAGCACGGCGGATCTGCATGTTCTCTCCGATCGTAGCAATCATAGAAATAATAGAATCTTTTTCAAGTTCATTAATCTTTTCTGTTACATCACCTGTAAGATCAAGGTTGCTGGTTTTCTGTAGTAATTTTTTTGTATATGCAATAAATTTATTATTTTTTGCAACAAAGTCAGTTTCACATAAAATTTCAGCTAACACGCCTGTTTCATTCGATATGAGAGATGCGATTGTCCCTTCTTTAGCTGAACGGCCTGCTTTTTTTTCAGCTTTGGCAATACCTGATTTTCTGAGTACGTCTATAGCGTCACTAATTATACCGTTGGCTGCAGTAAGAGCTTTTTTACAGTCCATCATCCCGGCACCAGTCTTTTCTCGCAGTTCTTTTACGAGTTTTGCACTTATCTGTGTCATTAATAATCCTCCAATTAGGGGCAGATTGTACCTTTTACATTGTAAAATAAGTTAGAATACTGAGAATGAGAAACTGCTCATTCTCAACATATTTTTATATAACAAACAACTACACTCTTTTAGAATTCTAAAGCTTTCTTAGATTCTTTCATTTCTTTAGGTTCCGCTTTTTTGGTAGTTGTTTTTTTTACCGCTGTTTTTTTAGGTTTAGCTTCCTTTGTCACAGGCTTCTTTTCTTTTGTTTTTGAAGCAGTTTCTATTTTTTCTTTTATTGGTTTTGGAGCGATTTTGGCTTTAAGCTCAGGTGTAGTGTGAGTTTTTTCTTCTGCTTTTGGAGCTACTACGGTTGTAGTTTTAAGCTTCTCCTTTTGGATTTTAGGTTCTACCCTAGGAGTTTCTTTTTTATGTTCTGATTTCTTCGCTGCTATTTTGTTAACTTTTTTTTCTTCTTTTAGTTTTTTGGCTTTTTCTGCATCTTCTGCGCGTTTTTTGGCTTTTTCTTCTCTTTCTTCAGCAGCTTTTACACGGTAAAGCTCAGCAGCTACGGCGACAGAGTCGCTAATGACACTAGTCATTATTTTAATGGATCTGATTGCATCATCATTCCCTGGGATAGGATAATCTGCATCTTCTGGATTCCCGTTTGTGTCGACGATTGCAACTATTGGAATTTTTAGTTTTTGAGCTTCTTTTACGGCGATACTTTCGTTGTGCGTATCAACAATAACGAGAGCAGCGGGCAATTTTCTCATTTCACTGATTCCATCAAGGTTTCTGTGAAGTTTCTCACCTTTTCTGTTAAGAGCGGCGAGTTCTTTCTTTGTCATTGATGATGACTCTTTTTCAATTGTTCTATCAATTGACCGCATACGGTTGATACTTTTACGAATTGTTGCGTTATTTGTTAAAGTGCCGCCTAACCAACGCTCTGAAATATAGTACATGCCTGATTTTTCAGCAGATTGTTTTACAATTTCCTGTGCCTGTCGTTTTGTGCCAACAAAAAGAATGTCTCCGCCTTTATAAACGAGACCCTGAAGAAAATTACAAGCATCGGCAAGTTGGTGCATTGTTTTGGTTAAATCTATAATATAGATGCCGTTCCTTACACCATAAACGTATTCTTTCATTTTAGGATTCCAGCGCTTTACCTGGTGTCCAAAATGAACTCCACATTCCATTAGATCTTGAATTGTAACTTTTCCGGACATAATAAAAACCTTCTTTCTTTAAGTTGGCGACGTCTTTACCGCTTTTACTTTATTTATAAAGCTAAGGGAAGATATCTAAGTTAAATAGTTTTGTTTTTGGATATAAAATCCAGCTAATTTTTAATTGTTGATAAAAGCAATTGTTTTTTCTAGTATAGTGGTTACATACAAAAACCTATAAAATAAGGCATTTGAGCTTAAAATCAAATTGTTCAATATAATTTATTAATAATTTATTGGCGATTCTCAATTTTTCCTTTTAAAAAACAAGAATTTAATAAAATATTACTTGATCAATTATATTTTGCATGTAGTTTATTAGCCGTTTTTGAAAGAAAACAACCTACGTTGCACCTGCAATATACGCGCCCGTAGCTCAACTGGATAGAGCGTCTGGCTACGGACCAGAAGGTTTGGGGTTCGAATCCCTCCGGGCGTGCCATTTTTTCTTCTCTTTCATAACATAACTTTCGGCTTTAATACACTTGAAGCACTAGGTTAAGGATGTCTTTTTCAAAAAAAAAGTGATTTCAACTTTTTAGTGTCGATTAAATGTCAAAATGTACTATAATAAGGTAAATGCTTTATATTTTTCTTTTAGTTTTAGAATGAATCACTAAAATATACTACGGAGGTTGCTATGACAAAAGAAAAGAAAAAACAAGAAGCTAAGGAACATGAGCATTCAAAGCATCTCAATGCAAAAGGTAAATTAAGCAATAAATACTATTTAAAAAACCTTTCTGAGCTACAGATAGAACTAGTTAAACTTCAGGAATGGATAAAAAAAGAAGGTTTAAAAGTTGTAGCCCTTTTTGAGGGAAGGGATGCTGCCGGGAAGGGTGGGGTTATCAAGCGTATAACTCAGTGCTTGAATCCACGTATTTGTAGCGTTAGGGCTTTAGGCACCCCTACTGATCGCGAAAAAACTCAATGGTATTTTCAACGTTATGTAACGCATTTGCCCGCTGCTGGTGAAATGGTATTGTTTGATAGAAGTTGGTACAATCGTGCTGGTGTAGAAAGAGTTATGGGGTTCTGTGCAGATAATCAGTATCAAGAATTTTTACGAACAGCGCCAGAATTTGAGCGGATGATTATGCGATCAGGTATTATTCTGATTAAATATTGGTTTTCAGTCAGTGATGAAGAGCAAGAAAGACGTTTTAAGTCCAGAATAGATGATCCAACAAAACGCTGGAAACTTAGTCCTATGGATTTAAAATCTCGTGATATGTGGGAAGAGTATTCTAAGGCTAAAGATCATATGTTCTTATATACCGATACGAAACATTGCCCGTGGTATGTTGTTGATGCTGATGATAAAAAATGCGCAAGGCTAAACTGCATAAGCCACCTGTTGAGCTTAATCCCATATAAAGATTTGACACCTAAACCATTTAAATTGCCATTTCGAAAAGACGCTAAAGGGTATATTCGTCCACCTATTTCAGATCAAACATTTGTCCCAGATATTACCTGAGAACAAGGAGATTTCGTTTTTTCTTTAGAGAATAAACGTAGGTTATGAGGAAATAAAGTATATGAAATATTCGAAAGCTAGACAAGGACGAATTTTTGTTTTACGCCTGGAAAATGGTGATATTATACATGAAACAATAGAGAAATTTGCGGTAGAGCAATCTATAGAAGCAGCAACTTTGCTTGCTGTTGGTGGGATAGATATTGGCAGCAAAATAATAGTTGGTCCAAAAGATGGCTGTGCGGAGGAAATCGAACCTATGCTTCATGTTATAGAAGACGCACATGAAGTGACAGGAACGGGTACGCTGTTTCTTGATGATGAAGGGAAACCATCCTTGCATATGCATATTGCCTGTGGTAGGGGTGCCTCCACTGAAACAGGTTGTGTGCGTCCAGGTGTTTTGGTATGGCACATTCTGGAAGTTGTTTTGACAGAACTTGTTGATTGCAAAGCCAGAAGAATTCCGAGTTCTGTTTTTGGCAATAAATTAAAGCTGCTTGAGCCTTGATCATATTTTTTAATAATGAATCTAGAAAACATAATCAAGACAAGTGTACATAATAAAAGAACTTGTATTTCGATATATTACAACTTACTAATAATGTGTCAATAATATATTTAATGGATTGAATTTCTATTCCTTTAGGAATAATTTTATTTTGTAGTTTTTTTAACTTGTTAATATCACAACTGCAAATCAGTAAAGAAGCACGTTTTAGTATTAAATTTTACGATAGTTATGTATAAAATTCATATTTTAATAGGAAACTGTTGTTTTTTAATTTGCTTTGCGCTATAATCACAATTAAATAGAGAATTATAACTTAAGATAAACAATAAAAGCTTTTTAGGAGGACTTATGAGGGTATTGAGGAAAGCAAAGTATACGTTTATTGAAATTATGGTCGTAGTCATTATTATTGCGATTTTGGCTGCGATTGTAATGCCTAAATTTGCAGGCAGAACCGAAGATGCCCGGATAAGTGCTGCACAGTCGCAATTAAGTATATTTCAGACTGCATTATCCGCTTATAATTTGGACACTGGAGTTTATCCCAGTAGTTCACAGGGACTTAAAACTTTGATGAAAAAACCGACTGTACCACCAATTCCGGTTAACTGGAAAGGCCCTTATCTTGAAAGTAAAAAATTGCCCCTAGATCCATGGAAAAATGGGTACGTATATAAATGTCCAGGAACGCATAATCCTGAGTCTTTCGACTTATCGTCTAATGGCCCTGGCGGTGTGAGTGGAAGCAAAGACAGCATAACAAATTGGGAATAGTTTTTTCCTTACTTTGTTTTCAGATTTAAAATTCATTTTAAGTAGACTCTAGATTTTTTTGATAGAATCGCCTCATGCTGAGAGACCATAGGTTTTGCTCTATATTTTTAATAGATAGGGATAAAAGGTAAAATGCAGTTAATTGTAACTATAGCTATTTAGATAATGCAATAGATGAAATTGAAGTATAGGAAACAGAAATTTACTCTTTTAGAGCTTTTAATTGCGGTTCTAATACTTGTCATTATTAGTACCATTATAGCTGGAGTTTTCCAGGAGACGCTTAAAAGCTATAAAAAGGGAATGTCTTATACAGAAATATCCGAAGGTCTGGCTGGCAGTTTTATGGTAATGAAGTCTGATTTGAACAGGATGCTTCCGCTAGGTGAGAAAAAAACTGTTCTTTTTAAGGAAAAAAGTTTTTCTTTTATTGCAATAAATGAAACAGAAAAAGCTAAGAGTTACTTAGAATTGATTCGGTATAAGATAGATTATGATGAAAAAACATTATATAGGGCTGTAGTTGAGTATCCGGCAAATAGTGAGAGTCTTGATGTAAAAGATATAGCATTTCTTGATGGTGTACAGGATATGAAATTTAGCTATGTTTTTTCAAAATCTGATGATAAACAAAATGGCCAAAAAAAGGATGCAACAACCAAGTCTGGCAATGGCACTGGACAAACCGTTACAAATAAAGAAAATCCTCAAAAAATAGATAATAAAAAAAAGGATAAAATAAAAAGGCCGGCTGTGATAAAAATGAGTGGCTATTTGGTTAACGGAAAAATAGAGGAGAAATTCACAACAGCGTTTTTTGTGTCATCTATGAAAGGTGTTAAGAGTAGTGGTACAGGCACTGATTCCGATAAAAGCAGCGATAGCAGTAATGTTAAAAATACTCAACCACAGCAAAAATAGTTTAAGAGTACAGGAATTTGCTCTTTAACTTGTTATTTTTCTTGAGCAGGTCTAATTATGAAAGAAATTTTTTAAAGAAATACTGGTATTACTGAAAATTTTGCAGAATTTTGTAAATAGCCTTTTGTAGAGTCTCTAATATAAGGATAGTTGTTACTATTGCTAAGTGATGAACCAATGATTGATAATGAGTATCAAACAAGCAAGCACTTTAAAAAAACTAAAACTAATATTACAAAAAAGAGTAGTAATGGGTTTGCGCTTATTTTAACTCTTTGGGTGTTGATGATAATGTCTGTGCTTATACTAACATATACTATGTCTGTAAATTTAAACATAAAAAATGCGTCTTACCTTAAAGACAAAATACAAGCTTCTGCATATGCAGATGGAGCATTATATTTGGCTGCTGTCAACTTAATTCCTCCTGATGATAAAAAGGATAATAGCAATAATACTGAAGGTAGTGATAAAAAAAGTAATTCTGATTCAGATACTGGGAGTGATAAATCCACTACTGGAAACAGTGCTACAGGTAAAGGCGATTCTGCTGGTAATAGCACTACAGGAAAAGATGATTCTAACGGTGGGGGCGGCACTACTGGAAGTAATACCACAGGTAAAACCAACCCGAAACAAGTTGAATGGTTTTTTAAAAAGCTTGGTAAATGGTATATAGACCCAAAAGCATGGACTATGTCAAAAGATAAGATTGAAAATAATAGTGCTTATGCTAATGAGAACACTAATAACATAATGCTTGTTTGTGAGATCCATGCCGAAGATGCAAAGTTTCCAATAAATAGCATAACTCAGCTTAAGGAAATGCCGACTGCTGCTGGTATTTCATCATTAGTTTTTAGTGCTATTAAGGATTATTTAAAAAGTTTAAAAAAGAAGCAATCTAGTAGTGGTCTTGATTCTAGTACAAAAGCAGAGGCAAACAATAGCCAAAACACCAGCTCTGGTTCTAGTTCTAGTTCTAGTTCTAGTTCAAAGTCAGGATCAAGCAATAGCCAGGATTCAGGTTCTGGATCCAGTTCAGCACAAGATTCAAATAATTCTCAGGGGCCTAGTTCTGGGGCAGCAAAGACCACGACTTCTTATGGAAGTTTTTCGTGTGTTGAACAATTGCTTGAAGTTAACAACGTTGATTCAGATACTTATGATGGAAGTACTGGTATGTCTGGATTAAAAGATACAATGACTGTGTTTAGTGATGGGAAAATATACATCAACAAAGCAAAAGAGAAAGTTTTAGCTATGATACCAGGAATTAGCTCTGGGGCAGCTGGGCAAATGGCAAGTCAGGTGGCTACAGGTAATTATTTGAAAAGTTTTGATAATTTGAATTCTATGATTGGTGCTAATTCTGCTGATACGTCCAAGGCTAAAAAATGGTTATCATTGATTCCCAAATATTTTAGGATAAGAGCAACAGCAATAGTAAACGGGATTATGTGTACAGCTGAATGTGTGGCAAAAGTAGAGAAAAACAACATTGAATTTGTATTAATGAATAGAGGGTAAACTTGTGTCTGTTGGTATTTTTCAGAGAGAAAAACCTGTTGTAGTAGAAATAAAAGAACGCGGTAATTCTGCATTTGTAGAGAAAAGTTATATTGCGGAGGATGATGTTGACAACAAAGGCGCGGTTGTCGGTTTATCGTTGGAAGATTTTATTATCAAAAATCTCTATTTGCCTAATGTTACTAAAAAAGAATTGCAGAATACTATAGAGCTACAACTTGAATTTCATGTACCGAACCACCTAACGGAATATGATACAAGCTATATCGTAAAAGCGCATAGATCGGGTTATTTTTTGCTAATACTAGCAGCAAAAAAAAGAGAATACTATAAAAAAGCAAAGGCAGTTATACCAGTGCCATTGGGATTGTATTCATTTGCAATGCAAAGAGGTATTATAGATAAAACAAAAAATATACTGATAGTATATATCAATGAAGGTCATGTTACCTCTATAACAGTACAAGGCACTAACCTTGTCTTTATGAGAGAATATCCACTGGATAGCATTGAAAAGATTAAACAGAGAATTCAGCTTTCATCACAGGCTGTATATCTTCAAACTGATAGACATTTTATAGATATCAAAAAAATTGTTGTTCTAAGTGCAGATGAAAAATATAAAAAATTAATTACAGAAATAACCGAAAAAGAACAAGAGGTTCAATGGATTGATTCTACCGAGTATAACAGTAAAGAACTTGGTAACCTACTTCTGCATGTGGGATTGGCTTTGTTCTACAAACAAGCTAAAATGATGTCGGGTTGGAGTATTTCAAAAAAACCTCCAGGAGTACGTGAATCAATTAAAAGAATATTGATTTTTGCCATACCTATATTGATAGTATTTCTCCCATTTTATTATTACGCTGGATATTATGCCAAAAATCTAAAAATCAAAAACCTCCAGTCTGAAATTGATCAATTTTCTAAACAATTGGGCAACATAGATAAGTTAGGTACTGAGATTGCTCGAGATAAAGCTTATATGAATGAAGTAGGTAATCCATCTTTGAACTTTGCCAGAATAAATAAGCTATTTAATGTGGTGGATATGTGTCGCTCTGATAACCTTTGGTTGTCAAGCCTTTCAGGCAAAATCGGAGGCTTGATTGTAATCAGTGGTTTTGCTCAATCATACTCTGAGATTACCAGTTTTATTAAGAATATTGAAGCATCTAAATTTATCCATGACATTAACCTAAATTATTCAAACGAAGCCTCTAGCCAAAATGTCAGTTTTCAAATGACTTTCCTATTAGCAAAAGGATATAGTTTTATTCTTGAACCTGATTCTAAGAAAAAATCTAAAGTTAAGAAAATTAAGTCTGAAATTAAGAAAGAGGTCGAGGTCGATAAAAAATCGGATATTGGCAATAACTCTGGGACCAAGGGAAAGCCCGAGGTCGAAAAAAAGAGCGAAATTAAGAAAGACAGTAAAAAGATCACAGTGCAATCTATGGGCAAAACAAGCAATTAACTTTTATAACAAAAAGGTGTTATCTCTGACTGTAAACAAGTCCAGTAAAACATAAAATCAGGCATTAATGACAAAAAATGGAAAAATATAGAGTAAGATATATGCAGAAGTTATCAAAAAAAGACAGAAAAATGTTGATAGCACTAGCTGTGTTTTTGATTGGAATAGTATACTATGAGTTTTTATTGACTCCGTTATACAATATGAAAAACTCTGTACAGAAATCACTAGTAAATAAGAGAAAAGAGTTGTTGGTTGTCAAGACAAAGCTGAGCGGTCTTACTCACTACAAAAAAAAAATTAATGATTTGAAAAAAATTATATGTATAACTAAAAACAATAATATGCCCAGTATTAATGAAATGCTTAATGCTAAGATAAAAGCTGTGATGTCTGCTGCCGAAAAAGCATCAGTTAAAATATTGAGTTTGAAACCAATCAACGCCATTTCTGAGAATGAAGATGGAACAGTAAAAACAATAAAAGACAAATATATTTTAATAGACGGAAATTCTGATATAAATTCTTTCTTAAATTTTTTAATGAACTTATGGGGAGTGGAACTTGAAGAAATAGAACTTTCTTCGGTGTCGAAAGACGGTTCAAAGTTAAGATTTTATATTAAAGTTTCTTTTTTACCAAAAACAAATATTGATATAGCATCAGATAAAAATGTATCTCCTGTGGATCTTCAATTCGGTGTTAAACATAATGTGTTTGCTAAAATCATACCGCCACCGCCACCACCACCGCCAAAACCTCCTGGATGGAAACCTTCCATGGCAAAACCTGTACATCATTTAAACGATGCGAAGTTGTTGGGGGTTGCAGAGTTTGGAAATGAAAAGATGGCCATAATTGAAGATGGGAAAAAGAAAGAAACCGATTTTTTCTTTATTGGCAGCAAATTCAGAGATGCTAAATTATGGAAAGTTAATGATAAGAGCGCGGTATTCCTTTTTTCAGATGAAGGTACAGTAACTTTGAAGCTGCCTGACGAGAAGAAATATCATACTACTGACGATAGCAATGATAAAACAAGAAAAAAAGGACATCTGGGGATATTAGCAGAAACGTTCACTGAGCAGTTAGCCAGGCAGCACGGTCTTACCTTTGAACCTGGTCTCTTAGTTATTTCATCGGGTACGCATGGAGATGTGCTGCAGAAAGGCGATATAGTTACATCTATTAATGGCCAACAGACTCCTAACTTTGAAGCAGCTTTGGGTGTAATGAAGGCCATATATGTTGGTGAGGAGTTAAAAATATCATTATTAAGGCATGGTGTGTTTAAGAGCATTAGTTATAAAGCAGATTAATCAAATTTGATAATCAGTAGTCAGTGATAGATAAATATTATTATAAGAAGGGTTTTTTTGTGAGAAAGGTTTTACTATTTTTTTTGTTATATTCAGTATTTGTATTTGATATGAGTACTGCTGGATTAGATGAAAAAATGGAGAATGATAGAAAAAATGTTGTTTCTAAACCTTCAGCAAATATTTCTAAGCCGAAGCAGGCTGAAGATAGCAATACTGTGTCAGGTGCGACACATACTGTTTCAGAAGAAGAGAAAAGTTCTGATAAAAAAATACAGAAGGATTCATCTGAAACATTCAACAAACTTGAGCAAAAAGAGAAGTGCCTGGATACTAAAAAAATAACATTTGATTTTCCTAATACAGAACTGAAGATTTTTACACGATTTGTAGCCAAGTTATGTGAGAAAATTTTAATTGGAGAGGATTTGCTAAAAGGGGATATTAATGTTAAGTCACAGAGAAATATGGAGTTGGATGAGGTTAAAAAATTACTTGGGGCTATGCTTTCTATTGAAGGCTTGGAGTATATTGAAACAGAAAATTGTATGGAAATTATACCTATATCAGATTCATATCTAAAAGTCTATCCGTTAAAGTTTTTAAAAGCTGATGAACTTGCTAAAGCACTGAGTCAAATGTTTAGAATGAGTTTTAGAGTTGGTAATAATCCGATAAATATACAGATTACAGCGGTTGATGGTTCTAACTCATTAACGGTCTTAGCACCTAAGAACCAGCAGCTGGAAATAGAAAGTTCTATTAAAGAACTGGATATAGAGGCACGGCAAGTGTTGCTGGAAGTTTTGATTATTGAATTGTCGAAAGAGAAATCATTCGGTTTTGGTGTTAACGCAACATTTAAGGATAACGGATTTGAGGGTAAAACGGGTATAACTAGTGGTGTATTAGATTCTCCGACAATTGGTTATAACTATGCTAAGGGTAACTGGAATATTGCAGTAAACGCGGCTGATAATACTACTAAAATTAAGGTGCTTTCACAACCGCGGATTATTTCCGTAGAAAACATAAAATCTCAAATAAAGGTATCTAAGAAACAGCCTTACGCCAATGGCAGTACAAGTGCGCAGAACGGATCATCAGGAAAAGAAGGGGAAGGGACATCTACGACCACGACAACTACTACTGCGGACGTGGGACTTGATCTTACTATCACGCCAAGAATTAATCAAGAGAAGGATGTAATACTTGAGCTTAAATTAGATATAACAAGTATTGTGAGTTCGTCTGATATGCCCATTGGACTTAATGCAGCTGGAAACGTTGTAAATCAGCTCATTCCTGTAATTGGACATCGGACAGTGAGTAATACTTCAATCGTTAAAAATGGCAAGACTCTGGTCATTGGAGGATTGCTTGATAATCAGAAAATGCTTACAACTAATGCACCCCCTGTGTTGGGTGATATCCCCTGGCTCGGATTTCTGTTTACCAAGACAACGGAAAAAGTTATACAGACAGAGCTCCTGGTATACGTTACACCGATAGTTATTGATAGTAAAGAACAACTAAGATCTCTTACGAATAACGAAATTAAAAAATTGCAAAACTATGATCCTAAAGAAAAAGAAACTATTGATCAAATACTGACAGGTAGAAAAGTAGAAACGGATGATACTTTTAAGTTGTTTGATTATTTTTCGAAGGAAAAATATAGAGAAAAACAGGACTTTATTCCGCAACCGTAAAACTCCTGAACCTGAACTGTAGACATATTTGTAAAGTTTATGTGCACAATATGAGTTTAAAGGCTTGCCTGATGTAGTTAAGCTTTCGGATTAGATAATTAAAGTTAGAGACAGTAGCCAGCTAAGGATTTTTCATACTTGTCTCCTTTTAGAAAGATGCTTTACATATGGGAAAAATTATAAAATTCGGTTTATTAACAGTAGTGATTGTTGTTATTACAATATTCACTGCATTGAATGCTGCTAACAAAACACATAGTAACTCCTCAGGTAAAATAAAAGCACCCAGTAAAGATAGTGATGAAAATAAAAGACAGCCTGAAACAAATACTAAGCTAGATCTTAACGATATTACTTTTGATTTTCCCAATGCGGATTTAAAGGTATTTGTAAGGTTTGTAGCCAAATTATCTGGTAAGACTTTAATTGGGGAAGATCTTTTGAAAGGTAATATTACTATAAAAACTCAGAAGAAAATGAATTTACAGCAGGTTATCGAAGTTTTTGAACATGTATTAAATTCTAGGGGACTTGAATACATAGAGACAAAAGTATATATGGAGATTATTCCTCTATCAGATTCCATTATGAAAGTGTATGAAATCAAATATTTGAAAGCTGCTGATATTGCAAAATCATTGACTCAGATGTTTAGAATGAGCTTTAGACTGG
>Ga0233447_1002205_pt1 | contig 14279 bp, 13 predicted proteins | sample SI_124_October20_3_FD_183014 | JGI IMG/M metagenome (GOLD analysis project Ga0233447, IMG submission 183014) | Seawater microbial communities from Saanich Inlet, British Columbia, Canada - SI_124_October2016_135_MG | ecosystem: Environmental > Aquatic > Marine > Inlet | place: Canada: British...
TTCCACGAAACTTTGTTTTTTAGGCAACATCTTATTGATTTATTAGGGCTTCGCCCCGATAAAGTCCCAGAATCTAACGATTTTTTGCAGCTTTCTTTATGCTGATTTTTTACCGGACAGTAGTGACATAAAATAAAAAAGCCTCGAATAACGCGGCTTTTTTATTTTATTGGTATTTTGTGACAGGGTTTTATTTAATAGCGTTACAACATCTCTCACAAAGACCATCACTCAAAGGCAAAAGTTTCCAGCATCTAGCACATTTCTCACCATCAGATGTGCTTACTTCCACTTTCAATTCATTCCCTTTTTGGATATCTACATGGCTTACAATCATCAGTGAAGCCCAATCTTCAAAATCAATGTCTTCTTTTAGTGTTAGGTTTACTTTAGCTTCTAAAAAGCTTTTAACAACTTTTTCGTTTCTTAGTTTTTCTAGTTGTTGATAAGCCAAATTTTTTATTTCTAAAAGGGTATCCCATTTTTCATCTAGCTTAGTATCAAGATACTTTTTATTAGCTGTTGGTAGGCTTTCCAAATGTACAGTTTCTTTTTTATTAGGTTTGTTAAAGAAGCTATATGCATCTTCAGCCGTGAAAACTTGGATAGGTGCAATAAGTTTTATTAGCGCATCTACAATCTCATAAATAACAGTTTGGGTGCTGCGTCTAAGAGCACCTTCATTACGGTCACAATAAAGCCTATCTTTTGTCATGTCCAAATATAGTGAACTTAAAGTAGATGTACAAAAATCATGAATTGTATGGGTGATAGTATGAAACTCGAAATTATTATAAGAGTCATTTACTTTTTGGATCAGTTTTTGTAGCCTTACCAATGCCCATCTATCAATCTCTTCTAGATTCTCATAAGCAACTGCATCTTTATTTATGTCAAAGTCATTTAAATTGCTTAAACAGAACCTGATAGTGTTTCTAACTTTGCCAAAAGAGTCTCTTGCTTGGTTAAGAATGTTTTTAGATAAGCTAATATCATTTTTGATATCTGATGAGGCAATCCACCATCTTAAAATATCTGCACCATACTCTTTTATAACTTTCTGTGGCGAGATAACGTTGCCAACAGACTTGCTCATCTTATGTCCCTTTTCATCTACAATAAAGCCATGAGTAAGTACATTTTTATAGGGAGCTGTGTTTTTTGCCCCAATACCAATTAAAAGAGAAGATTGAAACCAGCCTCTATGTTGATCAGATCCTTCTAAATACATATCAGCAGGCCAGCTCAAACCAGGTCTTGTAGATAGTACAGATTCAAAGCTAGAACCAGACTCAAACCAAACATCCAAAATATTTTTATCTAACTCAAATTCAGAGTTTCCACATTTGCTGCATTTAGCAGTTGCAGGCAATATTTCCTTAGCAGATTTTGAAAACCAGGCAGTAGACCCTTCTTTTAACATTAGTTCTGTTGCTGCTTTGTTAAATTCGCCAGTCATTTCAGGATGATCGCATTTAGTGCAAATAAAGGCAGGTATTGGAATACCCCAAGACCTCTGCCTAGATATACACCAGTCCGGCCTATTTTCTATCATAGAGGTGATTCTCTTCTCACCCCAGGTTGGATACCAACCTGTGGTTTTAACAGCCTCTAGTGATTTTTGGCGTAGAGTTTTTTCGTCATTCTTCATTGGGGTGTCCATGGCGATGAACCATTGTTTAGTAGCCCTGAAAATAACAGGGTTCTTGCAACGCCAGCAATGCGGGTAGCTATGTTTTATGAATTTAATTTTAAGTAGAGCACCAAGTTCTTCCATGTGCATACCAATATCTTTATTAGCTTCAAATACATTTTTACCAGCCCATTTAACTTCATCAGTAAAGCAACCTTTACCATCAACAGGCATTACCATTGGCAGGTTATATTCTTGTCCAACCAAATAGTCATCTTGTCCATGACCTGGCGCGATATGAACAAAGCCAGTGCCGTCTTCTTTAGTTACATAATCAGCATTAACTATTGGTGATATTCTAGATTCAATAAATGGATGTTGAGTTTTTGTGCCAGCTAATGATTTGCCAGATACTTTTCCCAAAATCTGAAAATCAGAAAACTCTAAAAGCTCTGTTAGGTTGTTTTGTAGCTCTTCAACCATCAAGTAGATGTTATCTCCTGTTTTGCCAACAACATAGGTGAAGTCAGCGTGTGCAGCAATTGCAACGTTTGCAGGGAGTGTCCAAGGTGTTGTTGTCCAAACAAGAACATGTGCTTTTTGGTTGTTAAGTAGGCTTGCTAATTCTGGTGTTGCTTCTGTGATTTCAAAACGCACAAAAATAGATGGTGATCTATGATCTTTATATTCGATTTCTGCTTCAGCTAATGCAGTCTCACAAGATGTGCACCAATGGATAGGTTTTCTACCTTGAAAAACAATCCCATTTTCTGCAATCTCACCAAAAGAGGATACGACTTTGGCTTCATATTCTTTATGAAGTGTTAGGTATGGTTTGTCCCACTCTCCCATAATACCTAGCCTTTGAAACTCTACTTTTTGGTCTTCTACGTATTCAAGAGCAAATTCTTTACACCTATTTCTAAACCATTCGATATCCTGTTTTTTTTCTTCTTGTCCCTTACTTTTCAAGTCCTTAATAACTTGAACTTCAATAGGTAAACCATGACAGTCCCAACCAGGAATGTAAGGGCTCTTGTGACCAGTCATTATTTTTGATCTAACCACAATGTCTTTTAAAACTTTGTTTAAAGCATGTCCCATATGAATATTGCCGTTAGGATAGGGTGGCCCGTCATGTAAAAGAAAAGTTTTCTCAAACTCTAGCTGAGCATCTTTTATTTTTTGGTAAGTATTCTCATTACCCCATTTTTCAAGTAGTTCAGGCTCTTTATTAATTAAACCAGCTCTTATTGGAAAATCAGTTTGAGGTAAGTTAAGCGTTTCTTTTAGGTTTACAGTGGATTCTGTCATTTTAGTTGTCCTTATCAAAATTATTAATTTTTTTATCTATATAAATTAAAGAAGTATAAGTATAGCTAAATAGCTATAAATGTTGAAGTGACTTTATATGTTATTCAGAGTAATCAGAGTCTATGACTATTTTTTTATAAACAGCTTGTGGTTTCCTGCTCGTTGGCTATTGTGAAACACCCTGTTCGCGGGAATGACATAGGTTTTTATACCCAAACTGAAATAGAAACTAGAATCCAAATTTTAAAACTTATGTATGTTTATACACTGCATTTTAAAATTTGAATCCTATTTTCATTTCGGTTCAGGTATAAAGCTTATCTATTCTTTCAAATAAATTTGGAAAACTCTCAATCAAAAAGAAGCAAGAAAACCTATCTCTATCAGCCAAATAATACATCCATAAAACATTATCTTTTTTGACCAGTTCTTCATTGTTCTCAACCAGTTTAAGCAGCTTTTGCTTATAGACAAGCCTTACCTTCATTTCTTCAAAGCCTTCTAAATAAAGTTTTTTAATATTTTCAAAGTAGGTATCTATATCAGAAAGCTGATTTTGGATATAGGCAATATATCTAGCGGTACTTGATGAATAGGTTCCAAAAAACTGTTTTATGATTTTAATTATTTTACTTTCTTTGTTTTTTAGGTCTTGAAGGGTCTGTTGGTAGAACATAAAAAAAGTTTCTGTAGATGACTTGAATGTTTCTGGGTCATTCATAAACTTGGTGAAATAGTTAAACTCATACATGCCAGCAGCTATATATTTTTTGGTCCATTCTTCATTACCCTCCCAAAATAGAAATGATATATCTATGGGTAATAAGTTTTTATTATTTATAACATAGTTTTCAAAGTGTCTGTCGCCCCTACCTGTAACATCGCCAAGAGCGGCTTGTTTTGCTAGCTGCATAATAAAATTTTGCTGGTCTTTTATGGTGTTTTCCTTTGCAACGTCATGTAGTGTGTCATGCCCTAAATATTCAGAAATTTCCCATTGGCCTTGTGGGTCAACAAAATGCCACGTTTTATAAGAAGCCCATCCTAAAGAGTCCAAAAGTTTACAGAAAAATGATTGGTTAGGTAGCTCTTCTTGTTTAATAACAAATTTATGATATACGTTTTGTTTTACAGCTTTTACTTCTAATAAATATACAGAATGTACCATCCCAATATCAAGAATGTTTTCTATTTCTAAAGATGGATTTTCTTCATTATAGATATTTTCGAATATAGTGCTGATTTTTCTTGATATATGATGTTGAGCTAGCTTTCTTTTAAGGGTTGGTACAATAATCTCTCTAGGTAAGTCATTGACCATGCGCCTTCTTATTACTACATGTACGTGGCCATACAAAACACCTTTGCCACGATCTTTTTTTAGTCTTAGATTAAACAGTGCGTCATCTAGTAGGTAGATGAGTATGTCTTCCAGCTCAAATTCTTCAAACCCAAATTCTTTGGTAAAACTAATTTCTGCAAACTCTTGTAAATAACTCTCTAGTGTTAGTTTGACCTTGTTGAATATTAGTCTTTGTTGGCACTTTTCAATATTTGTCCCAAAGTATGAAAGAATCCTGGATATATCGTTACTGGTAGGCTTAGGATGCTCAAATGTCTGTTTAGTGTCTAAGATCCTTGTTCTAAATGTATGTTTATCTAAAATTATCATTTTTTAGTCACCTTTATTGCTTTTGCAATATTATCAATAATATCAGACGCAATTAATCCATAGTTGTTTTCCTTGTATGCCAGGTCTCCTGCCAAGCCATGAATATACGTGCCTAAAACAGAGGCCTCAAATGGGGCAGTGCCTTGCCCAATAAACGAGGCTATAATGCCGGTGAGCGCATCACCGCTACCAGCAGTTGCCATGCCAGGGTTTCCTGTTGGGTTTATGTAGAGTTTGTCTTTATTGCTTATTACCGTGTTTTTACCTTTCAATAAGACTGTTTGTTTAATTTTTATAGCAGCCTTTCTTGTTTCTCTTATTCGGGTTTGATCATCTGACGTAGAAACTCCAAACACTTGTTCAAATTCTTTGGGGTGGGGTGTCAAAACAAATTGTGTTTCTTTTATATTGGTAAAGTCGTTTTGTTTTATGGCGTTTAGCGCATCAGCATCAATTACTGTTGTGATTTTTTCAGAGGTTGCTAGCCCAAAAATTAAAGCTTTAACAAGGTTTTTAGTGCTTGGGTTTTGGCCGAGCCCTGGTCCAATAGCTAATACATCTATTTTTTTTTCTTTTATATGATGGCTAATATCTGAAAGCGCTTCTTCACAAAGGTGTCCATCAACACTTTTAAGCGGTAAGACAATGATTTCAGGATAGCAAATATTAATCTGGGGAATAGCCTCTGTCACTGTCATTAAATAAACAAGGCCGCTACCTGCTCGCAAAGTTGCCCTGGCTGTAAGTATGGCCGCGCCCATCATGTTTGTAGATCCTGCAATAATGCCAATTCTGCCAAGGGTTCCTTTATGTGCATTATCAGCTCTTTTTGGCAAAAGTTTTTTTATATCAGGGATATATAAATCGTTCATGGTAGCGCAATTATATCACTATTATAAAGTGGTGCAAAAGCAAAGTTTTTTGTTTGTTATGGAGTTATATTATAAGCCTAGTCGTCTTCTCAGTATTTCGTCAGAAGGTAGTGTGTTTGGTTTTTTTTTGTTTATGCTGATCTTATTTTTTGATTTATTACCAACCTTTATTTCAACTTCTCTTTTCTTCACCTCTTTTGGACGGGTAGCTAAATCTCTTTTAATTTGAGAGGCTTCTTTTTTCCAAATCTCCTTTTGATTATCATCCATTTTCTTTTCCTAATAATAACAAAGCTACTGATTATTCAGTAGCTTTGTTATTCTTCTTTATTTCGAAGACCTCCCCGGCCCCTATGTTATAAGTTATGCCCCTTGCCTCTGCTAAATAAACATCGAAAAATATTGATGCTTAGAACATCTCAGAGCAGTGTGCGTGCGTTGTTGCAGAGTAGCACGGAATGGAGTGTCGTATTCATTGTCGTTTTGAGCGTAGGCGAAGGATCTAAATTTATTAAAAAAAACAGCATTGCTTGTATTTACTTTGAGACTATTGAGCGATGCTGTATGGGATCCTTTGGCTGCATCTTTAAAGGATTGTTTTAAATCTATATTTAGATGTGAATAGCTTAGCCTATGTTGGGTTTATTCGTTGTGAAAAGACCTCTGTTTTGTTATAATTATTAACCTAATTCACAAGCTAAAATTAGCTAATAAAAAGTCCCTTTGAAAGGAAGAAAAAAGACATGACAAAAAAAGTAGCGATAAATGGTTTTGGTAGGATCGGTAGAAACGTATTCAAAATAATAGAAGGTAGATCAGATATGGAGGTTGTTGGCATAAATGATCTTACAGATGCTAAAACTTTAGCGCATCTTCTGAAATATGATTCTGTACATGGTAGGTTTAATGGAACAGTTGAAGCAAAAGAAAACTCAATAGTTGTAAACGGAAAAGAAATAAAAATCACGTCTATAAGAGACCCGAAAGAGCTTAACTGGTCTGCTCTTGGCGTAGATGTTGCTATAGAAGCGACAGGAATTTTTAGAACAGCAGAAAGCCCAAAAGGTGGCTATATGGACCACATTAAAGCTGGCGCAAAGAAAGTTATTTTAACAGTGCCAGCCAAAGACGAAATCACAACTGTTGTACTAGGTGTAAACAACGAAGTTATCAAGCCAGAGATTCAAGCATACTCAAATGCGAGTTGTACTACTAACTGCTTGGCTCCTGTAGCTAAGGTATTAAATGATAGTTTCGGTATTGTTAAAGGTTGTATGAATACAATTCATGCTTATACAAACGACCAAAATATTTTAGATTCTCCTCATTCAGACCTAAGAAGAGCTCGCTCAGCTGGTGTTTCGATTATCCCAACATCTACTGGTGCTGCAAAAGCAGTTGCCTTGGTTATTCCAGAGCTTAAAGGTAAGCTAGACGGTATGGCAATGCGTGTCCCTACTCCTGATGGTTCGGTAGTAGATTTGGTTTGTGAGCTAAAGAAAGATGTAACCAAAGAAGAAGTAAAAGCAGCTATGAAGGCGGCAGCTGAAGGCCCTCTTAAGGGTGTGCTTGAGTATACAGAAGACCCAATAGTTTCTTGTGATATTATTGGCAATCCTTACTCATCTATTTTTGACGCTCAAGCGACAATGGCAATGGGTAACATGATCAAGATACTTTCTTGGTACGATAACGAGATGGGCTACTCAAACAGAGTTGTTGATCTTGTTAACCTGATTTAATAAATAAATGTTATCAAAACAAACAATTACAGATTTACCCGCAAGTGATATTGCGGGTAAATGTGTTTTAATAAGGGTTGATCTGAACGTCCCTCTAAAAAACGGTGTTATTACAGACGAGACCAGGATAAGGGCTTCTATCCCAACCTTAAAATATCTAATAGATAACAATGCAAAGCTAATAATAGCCTCACACTTAGGCCGGCCTAACGGCGAAGTAAAGCCAGAGCTAAGTTTGGCGCCAGTGGCAAAAAGTTTAACAAAGCATTTGGGTATAAATGTTTTACAGGCTCCAGATTGTATTGGTGCAGAAGTAGAATCAATGGTTTCTAACCTTAATAACGGCGATGCGCTGCTATTAGAAAATGTTCGTTTTCATAAAGAAGAAGAAGAAAACGATCCTGGTTTTGTGAAAAAGTTAGCCAACTTGGCAGATATGTTTATTTTTGATGCGTTTGGTACAGCCCATAGACAGCATGCAACAACAGCTGGCATATCAGCTTTATTGCCAGCTTATGCTGGTTTTTTGGTTCAAAAAGAACTAGAGTTTCTTGATCATTCAGTAAATAACCCAAAGCAGCCATTTGTGGCTATTATAGGTGGCGCAAAAGTTTCTTCTAAGATAGGGGTCTTAAAGCATTTACTAGAAAAGGTAGATGCCTTGGTTATTGGTGGTGCAATGGTTTTTACGTTTCTTAAGGCTAAGGGTATAAATATTGGTAAATCACTTTGCGAAGATTCTAAGATTCCGGAGGCTGTGCAGCTACTAGAGCGTGCTAAAGCACTCGGCGCAAATATCATTTTTCCTGTTGATCAAGTAGTTACAGCAGATCTAGGCGATGATACATCTTTTGCTGTTGTAGATATCAATGCTATCCCAGATAATATGATGGGTGTTGATATTGGTCCCAAAAGTATCAAAGAGATTACAGAATCAGTAAAGGGCGCTGGAACAGTTCTTTGGAACGGGCCTTTAGGTATCTTTGAAATCCCAAGATTTGCTGAAGGGACCTTTGCAGTTGCAAAAGCTTTGGCAAGTAGCCATGCTACAACAATAATTGGTGGTGGAGATTCAGCAGCAGCAATTGCCAAAGCTGGTTTATCCGATTCAATAAGCCACATTTCAACGGGTGGTGGAGCGTCTTTAAAATTCTTAGAAGGGACAGAGTTGCCAGGTGTTGCAGCTTTGAAGGATAAATAAACTATGTCAGACCCAAAATCAATAAGTGAAGCGATCCAAGGTTTAGCTGGTAAAAAACATGTGGTTTCTGAAGAAGCAAAAACAGCTAGAAAAGAGCTTGGTAAAAAAGATAAGCAACACAATGATAAAACGAGTATAGCTCTACAAAAGAAGTTGGCGTTAGTTCAGGAATTTGAGGAAAGTGTTAACTTGCTATCAATCATCTTTCAACGCTCGCGTTTCGATGAATTTGTAGCTTTTATATCTAACCCCACCAAGATGCTGACCATAAACCTATTAATTGGACTTTTGCGTGGTATTGGCTTTGCAGTTGGTTTTATTTTGATAGTTGTATTTGTTGGTTACCTAATCAAGCAGTCTATCCCACCGCAATATCTTGAGTTAATTTCAATAGCTATGAAGGCTATGTTGTAGGTAATGAATTTTGTTTAGCATATTTTACACTGCTTTTATTATTTTAGGTGTTTTTTTGGATCAAATGACTAAATTCATTGCCCAAAACAATTTAGATTTTACTATCGCTAAAGTTATCATCCCTAAAATATTATCTTTTCAGCTTGTCCATAACTATGGCGCAGCTTATGGCATACTGCAAAATCAAAGAATATTTTTATTGATGGTGAGCTTTTTTGTTTTGGTTCTTTGTTATTGTTTTCGTAAGAAACTAGCGACCACCAACTACTCTAAGTTAGCTCTAAGCTTCTTATTTATTGGCACAATCGGTAATTTTTTAGATAGGTTGATGTTGGGTTATGTTATAGACTTTGTAGATATAAAAGTATTTCCGTTATTTAATGTTGCTGATGTGTGTATCGATATTTCTATTATATTGTTTCTATTAGAACTAATAATTTACAAAAATGAAATCAAAGAAAACTGATATACGATTAGATTTATACCTAGCTGAAGAGCTGGGTTTTTCGCGTGCCAAGATCCAAAAAACGATCTCAGAAGAGCGGGTCTCTGTGAATGGCCAGACCCAAAAAGCCTCTTATATTTTGCAGCTGGACGATCAGATAGATATTCTAGATATAGAGCTATTAGAAAAGGTGCCAGACGAAATAATACCAATCCCAAATAGTGATATTCCTCTAGATATCCAATATGAAGATGACAGTATAATAGTTGTCCATAAACAAGTTGGTTTATCAGTACACCCAGCCAATCCCCACCAACAGGCAACCCTGGTTAACGGTCTTTTGGCGTACACTAGTCAGTTGTCAGATATGGGCGGCAGACATAGGCCTGGCATAGTACATAGGCTAGACAAAGAGACAGAAGGCTTGCTAGTGATAGCCAAAACCAACGCAGCTCATGAAAACCTCAAAGAGCAGTTCAAGATGCGTACAGTAGATAAGCGTTACTTTGCTATGGTCAAAGGCGATGTAAAACAAGACGAGTTTGAAATAGATCTACCAATAGGCCGTCACCCAAAACGTCATAACTTACGATCAGTAGTGAAAAGCCATGACCCCTACGCAAAGCAAGCGATAACAGTGGTGAAAGTAATAAAGCGTTACAGAACCAAAACTTTGCTAGATATCACCCTAAAAACTGGTCGTACACATCAAATCAGAGTACATATGGCGCATCTAGATCATCCAGTTCTAGGCGATAATGCTTATGGTCCTCACACCAGCCGACCAGGCCAGCTCTTACAATCCTACTACCTAAGCTTTGATCACCCAGTTACAAAAGAGAGAATGGTGTTTGAATTACCAGTCTCTGAAAGATTAGACGTTAACTAACAAAATGCTCAGAGGTCTGTCTAGAACATCTCAGAGCAGTGTGCGTGAATTGTTGCAGAGTAGCACGAAAATGGTATTAGTTTTTCCTGCTTTTACTCGGGAATGATAGTGAGAAAAATGGGGATGATGTTTTTGCTAAACCACAAGGTCAAAATCCAACTAATAGTGTATAATACCAGCTTCTAAAAATGAAAAAAATTATAAAATTCATCTTATTATTACTAATATTCACCACATCCTTAGCTTTTGCAAAGCCCAAAGAATCTACCAAATTTCTGTTATCTTCAACCAGCCTAAAACAAGGCCAAACCTTAAAGGCTGATATCTACTCAAAAAAAAAAATTAAGCGAGCTACAGTTTATTTCAATGGTCGCCGTTTCCGCTGTGTAAAAGATGATAAGTACAAAAAGAAAGGCAGCCATTACTTTACATACATAGGTATATCTAGGTACCAAAAACCCTACAGTTATGGCGTAAAAATGATTGCCACTTTCCAAAATGGTAGGCGTTTGGTTCGCAACAAAAAAGTAAAAGTCTCAAACGGTAATTTTAGTACATCCAGAATCAACCTAACAGGAAAAAAGAAGAAGCTTTCTCGTAACTATAGCCAGCTTCATAAAGAAGCAAAATTATTTGGCCAAAGGTTTAGGACTTTCACAAGAAGAAAATTCTTCAAAAAACCATTTATTTTACCAACTAAAGGAAAATTTACGACTCCATTCGGTGCGTATCGTATCTATAACGGTCGGCCAGGCAGCAGACATTCTGGTTTAGATATAGCTAATAAAGTTGGCACACCAGTAGTTGCTGCAAATAAAGGTAAAATTATTGTAAGTGATTTATTTAGGTGTAACGGCAAATCAGTAATGATCGATCATGGGGCAGGGGTTATGTCTGTTTATACACATCTTGAAAGGTGTTTAGTGAAAAAAGGCCAATGGGTTAAGCAGGGTCAGGTAATTGGTCGGATGGGTAAAACTGGCATAGCAACCGGTGCTCATGTTCATTGGGGTATGAGTGTGCATAATACAAGAGTAGATCCTATGTTTTGGATTAAAAATAGTTATAAATTATAAGGCTAGAGATAACAAGAAATAATAGTATCTTTTAGGGCACTACTATTTGGTAAAAATAAAATAACCCAATAATAAAACAGGTATAAAAAAACAAGTAATAGACGTATTTTTAATATTTAGCATATATACCTCTTAATTCTAATAATAGCCTATGAGAGATCTGAGCACAGTATTTAACTAAATATTACAAGTACATTTTGATCGAGTAATAAATGAGTTTAAAATAAGTGGGTATGTAAAACAGTTTAAAATCAAAGACCTATTTCCCGTTCATTTATTTGTTCAAATAAAAAAAAAGATAGTTTGCGTGATACTTTGTGTGGACTAAAATATGTTTGTTGACAAAAATAAATGTGATTAGTATTTTAATCAAACGTTTGTTTTAAACGATCGTTTAATATTTAAGGGTGTTTATGAAAAAAATTGATGATGCAAAAACAAGAATTATTAAGGTTGCAATTGAAGAATTTGTTAACAAGGGGTTTGATGGTACGAGCATTAGTACAATCACTAAAAAAGCAAACACTAATAAAGCCATGGTTAACTACTATTTTGGTAATAAAAATAATTTATATAAGGAAGCTCTTAATTATACTATGAACAGAGTGGGTTATGAGACAAGAGATAATCCAATAAAAACTGAACTGAAAAATTTATCAATAGATCAAGTTGTTTATTATGATATTTATTTTCATCTAAGTTATGTGCTGGTAGATAAGTACGAGTCTATAAATGCAAAGTTTTTTACGCGAGAAATTTTGAAACAAGGCGAAAATTTAGAAGCTTTATCTCAAAAAGTAATATTATCAAAATTTGAAGATCTACTAGGAAAAGTGGAAGAAGGAATAAAGCAAAAAATATTTAAGTATTCAAATTATAAATATTTGTTATTTAACATAATGATGAACGTGATGTTTTTTGATTATGGGCCTATTTTATTTGGAAATACCAAGTATGCTAATGAATTGTTTGCTGAAGAAGCGGTTAAAAATAATTTCAGATATTTTATACTGGACTTGTTTTTCAAATCATTATCACCTGATCCGAGCAAAGGCTATATGCCGAAAATTGATCAGGAAATTATCAATAAAATAGATGCTTATATCTATAAAAATATAAAGGATAAAGGTTGAAAATGAATAAAAAAGAAATTTTAAGAGTATTGCTGGTATTGTTTTTTTCAAGCCAACTTTATGCAAATGATATTTTGGAAAAAGTTGGCACTTACGAATATGACTTGAATAATAGTTTATCTTTAAAACAGGTTATCAATAATGTTTTAGAAAATAGTTTAAAAGCAAAATCTGTTTTATATCAAATCCCTCAAAAAGATTCTGATAAGTTGAAGTATAATACTCAGTTTTCACCATATGTAGCTCTTCAACATCAGCAATATATACTTAATAATAAAGAACCTAAATTAGCTGCTTTTATTGAAAATAATACAGGGTTTAGTCAACATACCCTGGTTACAGGTAAAAAGTTTGAAACTGAAACAGAACTGGGTTTTGGGGTTAGTAAATCTGATATATATGGTCTTAAATCAAATTATGCTTCTACAGCTAATGATCCAATGACATTTTTTTCAATAAAGCAATCATTACTTAAAAATGGGTTTGGTATAAATAATTCTAATACAAAGAAAATTTTAGATAATCAATGTATTTCACAAAAAAACAATTCTTTAAATCAGGTGGCTCTGGTTGTGTCTGAGGCGATTGTTTCATATTGGGATGTGGTTGAAAGATATCGGCTTTATAAAAATGAAGAGCTTAAAGAACAAGCGTATTTGAAGATAAGGAAAGTGTTAAAATCAAATGTTAACATTGGTTTAGTAGAGGAAGATAGCCTTCATCAGTATAATGCTCTTATTTTATCTTCAAGTTCGAAAAAAGAAATCAATAGAAATGCCTATGAAGAAAGTTTAGCTAAATTGGCTATTCTTATAAATAAGCCATTACAAGATCCCAATAATATGAAACTTGCTGGTTTGGACGAAGTAATAGCCACTTTTAATTTTAAAGAATATCTTGAAAAAGCGTTTAAAAATAGAGCAGACCATAAGAATATTCTACTAGCAATAAACTCCTTAAAATTGAAACGTAAAATCATTAAAAATGAATCGTTGCCTGATATGACTTTAAAGTATCAGTTAACCAATATCCCGGATGGTGGAGGGATGCTTAACCCTGGTTCGTTATTGCATAATATGGAGTTTGGGGTGTCTTATCTTTTGGATAATAAAAAAAATGAAATTGAAACAAGAGATGGCAATTATCAACTTGCACAGCTTGAATTACAAAAAATGCAACTTCAACAAGAAATAGAATATGAAATCAAGAATATCATAGGTAAAATAGATGTTTTTTATTCAAGCTATCAAAAAGCAAGAGAAGCTAGAAAAGAGGCTTCAATTTATTTTAATTTACTTATAAAAAAATTGAAACAAGGGCGCTTAAATTCTGTTCAGCTAACAGATGCGGTAGATATGATGATTAATGTGCGGAAATTTGAAACAACAATGTTGCTGAGTTATAACAAGTTGCTTTTGCAGTTAAAACTTGCAACAAATACCTTATTTGAATCTTACAATATTGATATAAATACCTATCTTGAAGCAATAATTTTAGAGGAGAAATAAAAACATGAAGTCTTTTCAGAAAATAGTTGATTTTTTTATAAACGAAAAACTTATTATTTATTTATTAGTAGGGGCTGTTGTTGTAGCGGGACTTTTTTCACTTTTAAAAACAAATAAAGAAGCTTTTCCTGAAGTTAGTTTAAATATGGTAGTAATTACCACTGTCTATCCTGGGGCAACTTCTGATGAAATAGAAAACTTTATTACTATTCCAATAGAAAAGAAAATGAGAGAGATTGATGATATAAAAACACTCACTGGTGTCCGGTAAAAATAAAATAACCCAAGAATAAAACAGGCACAAAAAAACACGTCATAGACGTGTTTTTAATATTTAAGATAGGCTATCCTCTTAATTCTACTAAAAATACGGAGGAATA
>Ga0233447_1002214_pt1 | contig 14247 bp, 15 predicted proteins | sample SI_124_October20_3_FD_183014 | JGI IMG/M metagenome (GOLD analysis project Ga0233447, IMG submission 183014) | Seawater microbial communities from Saanich Inlet, British Columbia, Canada - SI_124_October2016_135_MG | ecosystem: Environmental > Aquatic > Marine > Inlet | place: Canada: British...
AGGACGTATTAAAAGAGGCGTTGATATGCAGTGAGTGCGGCATCTGTGAGATGTATGCGTGTCCAATGGGACTCTCTCCGAGAATGGTAAATATTCATGTAAAAGAGATTTTTAAGAATAAAGAAGAGAGATATACAAAACAGACCGGAGACATTGAGTCTAAAAGAGAGATCAATGGAAGGCGTATTCCTACCGAAAGACTAATTGCTAGATTGAACCTGAGCAAATATAAGAAATATAGCTTTAATAAAGCGCGTAATATAGAAACCAAAACGGTAGTTATTTATTTGCAACAGCATATTGGTGTACCTTCTGTACCTATAGTAAAAGTTGGAGATCTAGTTAGAAAAGGTGATTTAATAGCGGCAAGGAAAGGGCTAGGAGCTAACATTCATGCAAGTATTGATGGTAAGGTGACCGAAGTCTGTAAAAAATATATAAAGTTGGGGCATTAAATGATAAGCAGTATAGGTATATTAGAGTTATCGAGTATTGCACGTGGCATTGAGTGTGCTGATACTATGGTTAAAACAGCAGATATTGAATTACTTATGTCTTTAACCGTTTGTCCTGGCAAGTATTTAATATTAATTGCTGGTGATGTTTCTGCGGTTAATGCAAGTATTGATGCAGGGAAATGTCAAGCTGAAGAATTCTTAGTCGGAGACTTTGTGCTTGCATCTATTCATGAGGATTTAATACCGGCACTTAACGGAGCTGTTAGTATAGTGGGAGTGAATGCGGTTGGGGTTGTGGAAAGTTTTAGTATTGCAGCATCCATTGAAGGTGCAGATGCAGCCGCAAAAGCAGCCGCAGTAACATTGATAGAAATAAGACCTGGTGTTGGAATCGGTGGTAAGTCATTTTTTGTACTGACTGGAGATGTAAGTGCTGTTCAGGCTGCTGTAGATGCTGGTGTGAGTATTGTAGAAAAATATGGTGCACTTGTTACATGTGCTGTAATACCTAATCCGAGTGAAGAAGTATTTGATAAGTTATTATAAATAGATTTATTTTGAACCAAAGAAATCTAGAAGGAGGTAAAATGGGTAAAAAAGTTTTATCTTTAAACGATTTAAAAAAGGCATTGTCTGAAGGGAAGAATGAAATTTGTATTGGGAAAAATACGATACTAACGCCTTCCGCTAAAGATTTTGTTTTAACCGGCGCTGTGAATGTCATAGAAACCGATTGCGATAAAAAGGTATCTGAAAAGGATGATATTCCCAAAGACAGACTCAAATTTTTAATTAAAACAATTTCAAAAAGGAAGGATATTAACATATCAGATGATGATCTAGACATTGTTGTCGAAAAAGTTTTACAACAATTAGGTTAAATTGTAGAGGAATAAAGATTAAAAAAAGAAGAAGGTGTTATTATGTCAATGCAAGCATTAGGAATGATTGAAACAAAAGGTCTTGTGGGATCAATTGAAGCAGCAGATGCTATGGTTAAAGCTGCAAATGTTACGTTGGTGGGAAAAGAACACATAGGCGGCGGTCTTGTAACTGTAATGGTTAGAGGAGATGTTGGCGCAGTAAAAGCTGCTACAGATGCGGGTGCAAGTGCCGCTGAAAAGGTTGGAGAACTTGTAAGTGTACACGTTATTCCAAGACCTCATAGTGATGTCGAAATGATTCTTCCAAAAGTTGGAAAGAAGCAACCAGTCGTTAAGTAATTTAAATGTACAGGAATTTGCTTTTTTAACATATTGATAGTCAACAAACTCATATTCCTGATTTAAAGAAAAAGATAAAAACAAGATTTATCTTGATCGTGTAGAAATTTGCTTTTTTCAATATTTTTACACCCAATAAAATAAAGCAAGGCAACAAAAAAAAAGATATACCGTAAACGGTAGAGTATTATCGCTTCGCTTTGCCGCATTTAAGGCTAAAGTCGCAAGCTAAAAGTTAAGATCTTAGCCGACGGAAGTATAAAAAAGTTTAACTTGATAATAGAGGCAAGTATAATGATAATTGGAAAAGTTATTGGTAATGTGTGGGCTACAAGGAAGGATGAGAGACTTAATGGTTTTAAATTTCTTGTCGTAAAGTCTCTTTATCAGGATAACAAAATTTTTGTAGCCGCTGATGCTGGAGTAGGGGCTGGATTAGAAGATTTGGTTCTTATTGTAAGCGGTAGTTCAGCAAGAGTATCACTTGATAAAAAAAGCGATATTCCTATTGATGCGACAATCGTGGGCGTGATTGATAAAGTTGATATAGATAAAACTTTTGGGGTCACACCTACTATTTGACATGAAATTTTGATATGGACAAAATAGAGGCATAAAATAATAGATAACAATAAATACGATTATACGATTATATGGAAACAACTAGATAAAGTATTTATGTACATATTAAGTGAACAGTGTTCCATGAGTTGTTCTTCAGCCTCGGAAACGATGCCAGTGTGTTGTAAAAAATGATACTCGATACTAAGGCATACGCCGTTCACTTAATACTTACGTATTTATGCCTCTATGTTTTATGTATTATATGATGTAGCTGTAAAAATATGCCCACTTATATCAAATAGTAGGTGTGACCCCAATTTGTTGGGAGGATTATATGAACAAAGATAAAATTGAAGAAATTGTAAGGAAGGTCGTTTTTGAGGTTATGGCTCGGGAAGAGGCTGATAAAAAAATTAGCAAGAGTGGTGTAATGTCTGTTAATTTGAAGGCCTTGAAGCTTGATAAGTTTGACACAGGAAAAGATGGAGACAAAGTTTATTTAAAAGATGCGGTATCTTTAGAAGAAAGCCCAAGGCTTGGTGCCGGTATGATGGAAATGGAAGAGTCTACATTTGACTGGACATTAAAATATGATGAGATGGATTATATTATTGAAGGTTCACTGGATATTCTAATAGACGGAGAAAAAATTACCGGAAACGCGGGAGATATGATTTATATTCCGAAAAATTCAAAGATACAGTTTTCTGCTCCAAAATATGCAAAGTTTTTTTATGTGACATATCCGGCAAACTGGATGGAGCAGTAATAAAGGTAGGATTTATGATTTAGAATTTTGGAAAACTTATTTTTATCCTTTTATAAAACTAGTATCGTGTAAACATCAAAAGATAAATTTAAGCTTGTTTGGTTTTATGAGAGACAAAAATAAAAAAAGGAGAGATTTATCAAAATGAGCATTAATCAGTTGATACTGTATATCATGGTGTTTTTTATGCTTGTTGGTGCAATAGACAAGTGTTTTGGAAACAAGTACGGGTACGGAGAAAAATTTGAAGAAGGTTTCATGGCTATGGGAGCACTTGCCCTAGCAATGGTAGGGGTTGTTTCTCTGGCACCTGTTTTGGCTAATATTTTAAAACCGATCATTGGACCAGTTTATTCATGGCTGGGGTCTGATCCTGCTATGTTTGCTACTACATTGCTGGCAAATGATATGGGAGGCTACCCGTTGGCAATGAAAATGGCTGGAAGCCCAGATGTTGGTTTGTTTGCTGGTTTGATTCTTGGTTCTATGCTTGGACCGACAATTGTATTTACAATTCCTGTAGCGCTTGGTATTTTAAAGAAAGAGGACAGGCCCTTTTTAGCCAAGGGTATTCTTGCTGGTGTCATCACAATACCTTTAGGTACATTTATAGGTGGTCTTGTAGCTGGATTCAGTCTGTCTATGGTATTAAGTAATTTAGTTCCAATAATCATCTTTTCTGTTCTTATTTCATTGGGGCTTTGGAGAATTCCCAATAAAATGATTTATGGTTTTACTCTTTTTGGGAAAGGTGTTGTTATTGTAATTACTCTGGCATTAGCTGCCATTGTGATTGAAACGTTAACCGGTGTAGTCGTTATTCCCGGTATGGCGCCGATTTCTGAAGGTGTACAGATTATTGGATCAATTGCTATTACTCTTGCAGGTGCGTTTCCCCTAGTTTATTTTATAACGAAGACCTTTGATAAACCGCTATTAAAACTTGGCAAACTCCTTGGTATGAATGATATAGGTGCAGCGGGTTTAGTTGCAACACTTGCGAATGCTATTCCCATGCTTGGTCTTGTTAAAGATATGGATAATAATGGGAAGATAATGAATATCGCTTTTTGTGTAAGCGCAGCGTTTGTATTTGGCGACCATTTAGGATTTACTGCCGGTGTTAATCGTGATATGATTTTTCCTATGATCGTTGGCAAATTTGTTGGCGGCATTACTGCCATTATTGTTGCTAAAACTATTTTCTGCAGGAAATCAAAAAAATAGATTTGCATTGGCATTTTACTTTGAAGTTTAAGGATATATTTCAGTAGTAGCAGTCCTCGTCATTAAGTCTCTTATACATTTTTTGGGATCTTTATCCTCATACAAAGCAGCATACAGTTCCCCTATAATTGGGGTTTCAACGTTTGTTTTTTTTGCCAACTGATATGCGCTTTCTGTTGTTTTAACGCCTTCAGCAACAGCCATATTGAGCTCTTTAAGTATTTCATTTAGCTTATATCCAGAACCTAATTTTTCGCCGACAAACCTGTTCCTACTGTGTTTACTATAGCATGTAACAATTAAGTCGCCTATGCCACTTAAGCCAGAAAAAGTTTCGATGTTTCCTCCAAGAGCCTTTCCAAGACGGGATATCTCGGCGATACTGCGGGTTAAAAGAGCTGCTTTGGAGTTATCTCCTAATCCTATTCCATCGACGAAACCAGCTGCGATAGCAAATACATTTTTTAATGCACCGCCAAGCTCTACCCCGACTGGATCACTACTGCAGTACACCCTAAAAGCCGGATTCATAAAAGCATTTTGCACTATCTTTCCAACATGCGACTTTTCAGAGGCTACCACTACTGCAGTAGGTACATTCATGATTACTTCTTCTGCATGGCTTGGTCCGGACAAGACTGCATAATTAGATTCACCAAGAATTTCTGATACTATTTCGCTAATTCTTTTTAAAGTATGAATTTCTATTCCTTTAGCTAGATCTACAAGAATATGTTTGTCGCTGTCAAAGAAAGGTTGAATATTTTCTAGTAACTTGCGGATATATTGTGAGGGTAGGGCTAGAACCAGTATCTCTGATTTTGTAACGGTCTCCTTAAGGTCTGCAGAAAAAATCATGTTGTCAGAAAATCTTATTTTGGGCAAGAAATGAGGGTTGCTGTGGCATTTACGCATTTCTGAAATGTAATCAGGGAAGGGACCCCATAGCGTAACGGAATGTTTGTTTGTAGAAAGAAGATGTGCTATTGCACTACCCCATGCACCATCACCTAATACCGCTATATTCATAAGTAACTCCTTACGTTTTTGTTGCTAGATTTAATGTATAGTATTTGTTTTTTGGTTTACTGATATACTTAGAAAGGTCATAAATGACATTTTTAAGTATAGTGTTTTTAAAAAAGCTAAGCAGCTTTTTTAAAAGTTTGAAAATTTAATGCTAGCAGTTTTTTTTTGAAATTTTCCTGTCCTTCTGTGTCTGCCTTAGCAGGAACAGTTCCAACTTTAATGCGTTTCATTCCCAATGACTTTAAAACTTTCTCACTTGATCATTATCAGTCCTCAATTAAGTTGCAAGCAATTGATAATTAAAAGTAAAAACCTTTAGCAAATTTTCAATTTGCACTACACTAAAAAAGTGTCATTTATAACCTTTCTTAGTGTAGATACCAATGTTATATTGCTCTTAAAAGAAAAACATAACAAGTTTAACTTGTAACAACAAAAACAATAGTATAAAATGCAATATTTATCAAGCTTTTAGGTTTCTTTGTTCGATAATCTTGATGTGTATTAATGGTAAACTTTAGTTTCCCATCTAATAAATTTCTATTTTTTGAAGTTACTTGCTAAGCTGTTTATTATTCAAAAGTTTTTCTTTACATTTTATTGTAATAAATGAAATTCCATACTTTAAATGGGTGATCCCAAGTATTTTTAACAAAAAAAACAGGAAGAACAAAACTTACCTATTGACAAATCTCTCAACAGACCTTAAAATTATAATACACTGGAACTGGAAGAATCCCGCCCAGTATTCGCTGGAGATTAGGCTGTTGTGCAGCAGTTTAAAAAAAGGAGTATAGGCAGCTGATTTTATAGGGGCAGATGTGTGATGTGATGCGGATGCTTCGCATTCAGAATATCAAATAAGAGAACTTGTCCTGCATGTTTTGCTGCATAAGTTACGAGGAAGGGAGGTGAAGATTTGCTAACATCTTAAAAAATGTATTGAGGAATTTGCGATAAATTAAGTAAAACAAGTTAATGGAGGTTCTTAACTATGAAAAGTCGTTTAATTACATCATCTTTAGCCGTTATTTGCATATTCATGTTGTGGGCCAGTTTATCACCGTTTGCAATGGGTGGTGATACGGGGACTGATGCCCCGGAAGACGGATCGTACGCTCCGCTTGGTGGCATTCCGGGTGCAGACAAAATATTGGAAGCTCCTGACTATGGAGATGAAAATGTTCCTTCTACTAAAGATGCTGGCGATGCTGCTACGGTAGATGCAGAATGGTTCGCTTTTAACCGTGCAGTTGATTCGGCTGCAATAACTACCGCTGATACAACTCCAAGTGCCGCCGCTGTGGACGCTGCAGTCTCCGCTTATGTAGACCTAACACCTTATCCCGAGCCGTCACCTGAATACCGGGCTCTTTTGGCATATAAGAAAGAGGTAGCTTCTAAGGGATTATCAAGCGTACCGCTAGAAACTCCTTACACGATAATCGATAGCACCGGATGGAAGTTTAAAATGTCGTTGAAATTCATTTCAATTAAGATTCCAGAAGGTGCCATAATGCATGGTCAGGTGGTGGCTATGACTGCGCCCATATTTATTAGTACGTTACAGAAGACTTTAACCACCGGTTTAGGGACAGTATCTGGTTTTTTGCTTAAACCGCTTGCGAAGAAGGTCAAACCAATCGTAAACAAGGTCTTTAAAGGAGGTGGATCGAAAAAATTAGCCAATGCTATGAATGCATTACTTAATCGAATAGTTGACGCTGATGAGGGTAATGGTGTAACATTGAAAATAAAACCATTAAATATACTAACACTCGGCAAAGGAGTATCCGTTAATGCCAATTAGAGTGAGATGATCGGTATGTCTGGAGTCAAAAAAACATTTGTTCAATAAGAAGTTATTCTGGCTCGACTCTTAGTTAAACACCAACCACCTACACCTCATCTTAATTTAATTATTAGGATGGGGTGTTTTTCGTTAGATTTTATCTTTTTTTATTGATAATAGATAGTATATCTACTATAAAAAGTTGCTTTAAGTTGTAAGTTACAAGTTATCGCGATGTTAGTAGGCAACCGCTCCGCACCTAAATGTGATAAATGTTACAGTTTATTTTAACCGTGAATTTATTTGTCGGATTTAGGTGCGGGGAGGAAAGTCCGGACTTCATAGGGCAGGGAGTCCCGCACCTAAATTTGTAAAGTTGATTTACACATTTAGGTGCGGGATACCTCGGACTATACGCTGGGGGAAGGAAAGTGCCACAGAAAATATACCGCCCCGCACCTAAATGTGATAAATATTGTATTTTTTTAACAGTAAATTTATTTATCGGATTTAGGTGCGGGGTAAGGGTGAAATGGTGAGGTAAGAGCTCACCGGGTATTTGCGTAAGCGATATCGTATGGTAAACCCCTCCTGAAGCAAGGCCAAATAGGGGATTGTGTTGCGGCCCGTAACGATGATCCCGGGTTCTGGCTGCAAAGATAGATGGTTGCCACCCCGCACCTAAATTTGATAAAGAATTAGAGTTTTGTTAAACAACTTGTAATATTTTTTAGTTTATAAATTTTTATCAAATTTAGGTGCGGGGGACAGAATCCGGCTTATTCTAATGTCGCTTTTATATACACTACGATTTAATTTGGGAGAATTTCTCAAATTAAATCGTAGTGTATCTTTCTCTATATTTACTATTTTAAGGAGTGTAAAATGAGTATTGAAACTATCCAGTCTGCTATAAGAGCAATTCCTGATTATCCTAAGAAGGGGATATTGTTTCGTGACATCACTACTTTATTGCAGGATGCAAAACTTGTTTCTGAGGTAATAGACATTATATCTGAGCGTTACCAAAATAACCCTCCAACTAAGATCATAGGGATTGAGTCAAGAGGATTTATTTTTGGTATGGTGTTGGCATATAAACTTGGAATAGGATTTGTTCCAATAAGAAAAAAGGGTAAACTGCCTTACAAAACATTTGAAGCATCATATGATCTGGAATACGGCACGGCTACTGTAGAAATACACACAGATGCTCTGACTTCAAGTGATAAAGTTGTTATTGTAGATGATCTACTTGCAACAGGTGGAACAGCTGCTGCTGCTATTTCTCTTGTAGAAAAATTTAATGCTAAAATTATTGGTATCGATTTTGTGATAGAACTTATTGCTCTTAATGGACGGGCTAAGTTACAGAGATATCCTGTGAATACTGTTATTGCTTATGAGTGAATTGTCAGATAAAAGAAGGTTTTCCTTCATAAAACAGCCTAATGAAATAAGACCTGTTTCGGATATTCCACGGAGAATCCTTTTTATAAAGTCCAGCAGCCTTGGCGATATTTTTCATGCGTTTCCTGCTTTTTTTTTATTATCTGCAGCTTGTCCGGGTTGTAAAATAGACTGGGTGATAAATACGAATTTTGCTCCTGTACTCGAATATATAAAAAAAGATTTAAATGACATTATTTATTTTGAGCGTGAAAAGTTAAAAACAGCCGCAGCATTGCAAAGTCTTGTCAAACTGGTGAAAACGATCAGAAAAGAACGTTATGACTTAGTTATTGATGTACAGGGGTTAATAAGAAGTTCGTTAATGACATTTTTTGCGCGAGCTGATAGAAAAGCTGGATTTGCAAAACCACGAGAAAAAGCATCTCTTTTATTCTATAATCAAAAAATTGAAATTCCTAAAAATCTTCAGCATGCGATAGAAAAGAATGCATTTTTAGTTTCCAAAGCCTTAGGTATGCAATATACTGTACCTGACTATGTAATACTGCCTGTTGAAGCATATAAGAACAGTGCACTTAAGATATTGAAAGAGTATAGTATTAGTCCATCTGGGTACATAGCTTTTGCACCAGGGACCAGATGGGAATCTAAGTGTTGGCCGACTAGATTTTTTGCCAAAGTAGCGGATGCAATTAATTTAGTTTACCCACAGCTCAACATTGTGCTAGTTGGAGCTTCATCTGACAATAAAATAGCCGACGATATTATTTCAGAGTGTAAAGTATCAAAACCTGTTTCGCTGACAGGCAAAACGGATCTTTGCACGTTAGTGGAAGTTTTGCGTGGTGCGGTCGTTTTATTGACTAATGATAGTGGTCCTATGCATATAGCTGCAGCGCTTAGAGTTCCTGTTTTTGCATTATTTGGTCCAACAGCTCCGGAGAGAACTGGTCCATTTTGGCAATGCCATAAGATATACCAAAATGACAATGGATGTATTAAATGCTTTAAAAAGGAATGTAGAAAGAAGACATTAGAATGTCAAAAGTACATATTGCCAGAAAAAGTGGCAGAAGATATTGTAGATACACTTGAACCGATCCATTTTTCGAAATTGGTCCGGAAGTGCTAGTTTCAATCAAAGCATAGTACCTCTCGAAATAAAAATAGGCTTGCCTATAAATACACTGATATATTGGACTATAAAAAATGAACAATACTCATTGTTTGAATCGCGAATACAGAGTTTATTGGAATAGGAATAAGTTTGCCTATAAAATTTTATTTTATTGTTTGCTAATCTTTATTTTTAGTCCTGCTAAGCTTTTAGCGCAAGTGGCAATAAAGCTTGAATTAAATCGTCAAAATTATCTGCAATATGAAACTGCTTATGCAAAAGTTTTTTTAAGAAACCTTAGCGGTCATCCTTTGGTTTTTGGGAATAATCCTAAATTGAAAGGCCGATTAAGGTTTGATATTGAAACTCCTTCAGGAAGAAAAGCATCTTTACTTTTGAAAAACTACTTACCCCTTAATGGTAGGGTTATCCCACCAGGCAAAACAGAATCTTTGATCATTCCTCTATCTAAAATGCACAATATTAGCGCTAACGGGAAATATAAAGTTAAAGCTATAGTAGAACATAGTCAACTACCAAATTCTTATCAGTCCAACGCTTTAAATTTTAAAATTACACCAGGTATTAAAATATGGGATTCGATAGTTGGTGTTCCTAGTGCAGATAAACTTGAAAAAGATAGGAAAATACAAAAGAGAAAATATGAGATACGTTCTTTTTTTGATGGCGTTGATAGTGTTTATTGCTTGCTCGTTGAGGATAATAAATATATTTATGGAGTAGCCAGAATTGGGTACGATATTGGTTATTCAAAGCCTAAATGTGAGATAGACAGGTTCTCTAAAATTCATATATTAACTCAGTCAAGTCCCCGTATCTATACATACTATGTATATGACACGGACTGTCACCTAGATCTAAAAGAAGTTTATAAAAAAGATAAAACGGTTCCGTGTTTAGTAAGAGATTCCGACACTGGTAAGATTTTTGTTGCTGGTGGTACAAAAGCTAGAGAAGGAACTGATTATTTTGAGGGAAAAAGCTAACATGAATAGTTAATGTATGGCTTAATGTTTGGTTGATAATTTTTATTTAAGTCCATCGATAAAAACATTAAAAAGGGCGTCAGGATTTATCCCCATTATTACTGTTGCTTCTTTAGGGCTTAAATTTCCTACTGATTTACAATCTGAATCACAGTCTACGATGGTAGTTCCATAGTAAAAAGATGAGAATTTTCCTTTTACAGGAGTGAACATTCTGTAGTTCATCGTTCCATTAGGGCCATAATAGGTAAATAAGCCATTTGGATATTTTGAGTAAGAGGGATTTTTAAGGTTAACACACAGTTTTGTTTTATAAGTTTTGCCTTCAAGAATAATTTCGGGATGAAGAGCCGTTATTACAACTGAAGGATCCCAATAATCAAGTTGACCACCGGCTATAGCCCAGCCTCCCTGTTGGCTAACCCAGGCTTGATAAATAATGTTGGCTACGATTTTTCCAAGTTTGCCGCCTTCTTTGCGTAATCTATCGAAGGATTCTTTTGTAATTTTAACAATGTTAGATACGTTAAGCGGTATGAATGTAACAGGAAGTCCTGAGTTAAGAACTTTCTGCATTGATTCAGCAGCTGTATAAATATTCCATTCGGCAGTGGTGTTATTTGTAGCGTATATACCGCCAATATTAAGGTTGCCGGGAATATTCAGATTAGTAATAAAACTAGAATTATAAGTAAGCCTATTTTTATCGCGCGCGACGTTATGTTCTGATTTCTGGTTTCGAAGAGCTTCTTCTTTTGCCGTTCTTTCAGTTATGGCGGATAAATCGCCATGACAAGAAGGCCCTTGGTTTGAGTTTGCCTTGCTATTTCGCATGGATAAATAAAAATGGGTTGGTTTAAGTATGTCTTTATTACACTCTAAACCGAAAGCCCCTCCACCTTTATATATCATTTTAATTCCATGGATAAATTTATCTACTTGATTGTTGTGTTGTGCAATCATAAAAGCTTCAGCAATGTTTGTGGCGGTTCCTGTCGAAATTATAGTTAAAGGATTATCGTTATTAGATGCTTCGATTGCAAAACTGAATATTGCCTGAGCCGCAGAAATATCTTTTTCGTATGCATATCCGCTACATCCTTTAAGCCCAGTAATATTTTTCATATCTGTAGATGCAGAACTACGTATTACTTTTGGAAAACTATAGGCGAGCCTATCTTTACTGCCGGAGGCAGTGTGTGCTGATTGAATTGGATGTTTCGGGTCCATTTTCGAGAAAGCAATCGGCTTTTGCTTTTTCCCATTATATATTTTTATTGAAGAATCACCTTTTACAAGTTTTGCGAGAATTGTCGCATTTTGAGCGCCACAAGGAGATATTGCTTCACCGTCGGTGCAGATGGTTATAGCCTTAACATTAATGTTCTTTTGATTTAGAAGCCATAAAATTGACATCCAATCATCAGCACCCATATCCGTGTCAAGAATGACATTTGTTATGGGAGTAGCGTCTGCTGCCCAAAGGATATTCCCTAAATTTGTGTTCAAGGAAAAGACAATCAAAATAATAAATAAAACCCTGAATATTTTTGACATAGCAATACTTTTTAGCTTTATTCAGTATAATAATTGGGCATAAAAATTGCTAGAAGTATGTAAACAATTAACCCAAATCCACCTAGGAAAAGCGATACTAAAAAAAGCACACGCCAAATCCAAGAAGGTATTTGTGTTGTTTCACCTAATCCACCACAAACGCCAGTAAAAACAGTATCTTTATTTGATTTTTTTAAAGAATGAAAAAAGTTTCTCTTAGCCATAATCTGTATCCTTAATATATTTAAAACTGATCTATTTTTCGAAATTATTTATGTAAACTATATTGTAATCGTATATAAAGCAAATTAGAGTTCATAAAATCAGGCTCTCGTACATGATTTGAGTTTTACGAGAATATTAATCTTCGATTTACCGCATAGGTTGTTCACTTGCACAATATAGTTTTGTTATTATACTCGACGTGACCATAATTGGCACTTTTAAAGCTTGCGTTTTAGGCCTAAAATGCGGAAAAGCGAAGCGATCATTTATTACCTCTTGAGGTATAAGAGATTAAAAAAATAAGAATAGGCTTGCCTATAATGAAATATAATTTTGATACTTATATTAACAGAAAAAAAACAGACTGTTTCAAATGGGATTTTGGAAAATATAGCAAGCCAGGCATGATACCAATGTGGGTTGCCGACATGGATTTTTGCTCTCCTCCGGAAATACTAGAAGCACTTCATAGACGTATTGATCATGGCATTTTCGGGTATACCTTTCAACCAGCAGAACTAGTTGAAGTGGTTATTGAAAGATTGAAAAGACTATACAACTGGGACATTGAATCTGAATGGCTTGTGTGGCTTCCCGGACTTGTCACAGGCTTCAATGTTGCATGTAGGGCTTTTGCATCAGAGAACGATAACATTGCAACAGCAATACCTGTCTACTACCCTTTTCTTCAGGCACCGCGAAACAATAATCAGTCTATAATCAAGATCCCTGTGATTAAAGAGAATAATCGCTGGACTTTAGACTTTGAGCTCATTGAAAATTTGGTTTCAAGAAAAACCAAGATGTTTTTATTTTGCAATCCGCATAATCCTGGTGGTACAATGTTTGCCAAAGACGAACTGTTAAAATTTGCTGATATTTGCGAAAGAAATGATATTATTATATGTTCAGATGAAATTCACTGTGACCTGATACTGGATAAAACAAAAAGCCATATTCCTATTGCATCATTATCGCCGGATATTGCTAAAAGAACAATTACGCTGATGGCTCCTAGTAAAACATTTAATATTGCTGGGTTAGGGTGTTCTTTTGCAATTATATCAGATAAAAAACTGAGAGCTGAATACATTGCAGCAATGGCCGGCCTTGTTCCGCATGCTAATATTTTAGGATATACAGCCGCATTAGCAGCATATAAACATGGAGATGAATGGTTGGCTGAACTTCTCGATTACCTTAGGGAAAATTTTAAACTTATCCAAGAATATGTAGATAAAATGCCTGGATTCTCTATCTCGAAACACGAAGCCACATATTTGGCATGGATAGACGTTAGCAAATCTGGCATCAAAAATCCGGTTAAATTTTTTGAAAATGTTGGAGTCGGCTTTTCTAATGGTGCAAGTTTTGGTGGGCGCGGTTTTATAAGAATGAATTTTGGTTGCCCACGCTCCGTTTTAAAGGAAGCTCTGGAACGAGCATACAATGCTGTGTCTAAAATGCACCTTGTTTTTTGAGTTGATGATATAAAAACATGGATCTAGCAGTAATCCTATTATCCATTCTAATCCAGAAAAGTGGAAATACCGGTAGGAATATTAGATCTTTCCATGTTGTAAATGATGTTTTTAAGCTTTTTTTGAGCTCTTTCTTAGTCTCGTTGTTTATTAAAACAATCGACAAATCAAAACTTGCCGTTGTATATGATGGAATTATAAATAAAGTCAAAACTGAAACTATATTTAAAGTTGTAGATGAATCTTCATTAATGGATCCGTTTAGTATCAAAGTGTAATCTGGTACATTTTTATATTTTTCAATTGGCTGATATTCTTTTATAAGTTTTCCATCTTTCCAAGGAGTAAGTATACCGGCGAGACAATTTAATCCCATTTTTTCATT
>Ga0233447_1002224_pt1 | contig 14208 bp, 9 predicted proteins | sample SI_124_October20_3_FD_183014 | JGI IMG/M metagenome (GOLD analysis project Ga0233447, IMG submission 183014) | Seawater microbial communities from Saanich Inlet, British Columbia, Canada - SI_124_October2016_135_MG | ecosystem: Environmental > Aquatic > Marine > Inlet | place: Canada: British...
AATCGAAATATTCAAATAACTCTTCTGGCAGTAAGTGGCGTAGTAGTATTTCCATTTCCATGGATGAAAGATAAAAGAAAACTTTTTATCCCACCAACCCGATAATTAAACTGATCCATTTCCATACACCATGTCGAATGAAATAGCGTTGTATGCTTTCGAAACAGCGGTTGTTTCAAGATGTCTTGGACCAGCACTTAAATTATCAGTCCAAAAATAATCTCCTGAAGGACCAGTTAGGCAGGGGTTCGTATAAACAGCCCCGGAAGTAGACCAACCAGCGGGAGTCCCCGTTTCAAAGTCAATTAGCTGAGCTTTAGAGCCCAAGCTAAATAGGATTAAAAGAATAAGAATTAAGTAATTTTTTTTCATTTTATTAAGATTTAAATTTTACAATTCGTCGATTGATAATTTTCAAATTGCATCTTTGTTATTATTGCAGATGTCAAATTATTTTTGAACTGAACAAATATTTTATTGTTTTTTGGCAGACTTAAAAAGCCGCCTTCGTCAGATTCGTTTTGTTCAAGGGCCAACTGAACCTGCTGTTCATTTCTGCCCTGACCAGGTAATATTTCTTTTATACTTGCAAGCTGTAATTGCTTGTTCGATATATCATAAATATTATTACCTGTTTTGTTTTTAACTTTTAGCAATAGATATTCCGGATAAACTCCGTTTTGGATGTTGCTCCTTTCAACAAATATGTCGCTCACCAAAACTTGTCCATTTTCCATGCTTATTTGCCAATCCCCGGAATACTCATGACTGGCAAATACATCTGCCGGGATTTGCACCTGAGCCTGAATTGCTAAGCACGAAAAAATAGTAAAACACAATAAATAGAATTTTCTCATAGTTACTAAAAATTTAAGTTAATAATTTATTTTTTTTTGTTATACTTTAATATGTGTTTATCCAACTCAATTATCTACGCGGCTAATTTCTGAATAAAAATGGTATAATTCAAATGTTTTAATTAAAAAAATCAAATTAAGGCTTAAAAATCATATTTATATATTTTTTCTCCCTTTCTATGAATTGTATTCCATAAAAATGAAGTTTGTAAAACGATTTAAAACTAATATATTTTGAATTTAATACCAATAAAATTATGTTTTTTTTTCCGACAAACAATTGTTTGAAAATAAACTTAATAAACAGTGCAATATATATATTGTATAGATAGAGTACAAAATCTTCTGTTTTATAAGGGAATTTTTAACTTTTATTCTGAGGATTTACTTTGTAACATTTTATTTTTTATTAATGAAACCACAAGTTGTTTATACAAAAATACCATCGATATTTTTTAAAATTTAATACTTTGTTATTAAGCGTTATTTATTTATTTTTATTGCAAAAGACAGAAAAGATCAGATAAGCTAAATTGTTGATATGAAGTTATTTTAGTTGTTTGTTTTTTGCAATATGATAAATAACCGGACTGTTTTTTTATGTTTAAAAAGCCTACTGGTTTTTTCTCAAAAGATGGTAAGGCTAATGTGTTTCCAATGCTTTTCGGTTTTTATTGGCCCTGGTTTTCTTAACAGACAAACTTATTTTCGTACGAAACAGTTAATAAGTAAATGGTGACCTGCTATTTATTATAAAATTCATGAACCTTCATTTTTTCCTGTTTAGTAACATAAAAATAGTTAAAATGAAATGCCAGGAGATTAATATTTTTTTGACATGCCAACAAACATGCGTATATAAACCCTGAAGGTTTATGAAACCTCCAAGGTTTTCAAAGAGACTATATTTCAAATTTAACTTTCAATTTGTAATCAAATAACCCCTCCCAACCTCCCCGAAGTGGAGGAGTTGTCCACCCTTGGGGGAATTAGGGGATCAGAAAACAAACACAACTTTCAATTTGAAAGTAAACTATTTGTTATGTATTACTTTTGAGACAGCCTCAAGGATTTAGAGCTCTCCAGGGTTTATTTAATCAAGTGGTAATAACGGATATTTATTTTTTGCGGTTTTCCGGTTGCCCATTTCATTCACCCGTTGACTTTTTGTCATTGAGAACGAAGTGAAGCTGTCTTAACATACACATTTACTGCGATATAAGATTGTTTTGTCCTGCTAATGACAGATCTTAATTTAGAGATCCCGAAACGAGTTCGGGATGACGTTCAAAACTTAGACCTCAGTTGATAATATCGTCATGCTGAACTTGTTTCAGTATCTCTGCCATTACTTCATTATGCTCATTCAAAAAAATTGGTGACCACTCGCAATGACCGACATTTTGACTTTTCGGAGTAGGCTCAATTAGGACTAATAATCCTATCAGGGTTTTTGTAAGAAAAAATCATTACTCTAAATCTCAATTTCTTCTAATTCTTTGACAACATTTTCCAACTCATTTTCAACAATCTCCATGAGCCCGGGAATTGTGTCCACTTCATTCTTTTCTGCAAGGAGCTGAATCTTTTTTAACAAAATACCGGAGTTTTCCATTCCAAAAATTAAAACCGACGATTTGGCCGTGTGTGCCTCTTTGGCCAAGGCATCCAGTTCGTTTTCAGCATAAAATTTTTTCATGTTTGTTATGAACTCGGGTACCTGTTCAAGAAAAATATCGATTAATTGTTTCATAAATTCCTTATCACCCTCAGAAATTTCTTTAAGATAATTGAGATTATATGGCATCCTATTTTTATTAATTAAAATGTGGCGCAATTTAGCGAATTATTAAATAATTACAATCTGGAGATTATTCATAAAATCAGTAATTTTTAAAAAGAAGCAAAGAATAAGGAATAATCTTAAGCGCTGTTTCATATTTCTGATAAAATTCATGTGTTTGCCATATTTGAATTCATAGTTTTGCCTTATAAATTTTCAGCAAAAAATGAATAAAACAGCGTTTAACGAATTACACAAAAAAGCAGGTGGTAAACTGGTTGAATTTGCAGGTTTCGAAATGCCAATTGAATACAGCGGAATAAAGGATGAACATTTGACTGTTCGTAAATCGGTGGGTGTTTTTGATGTTTCGCACATGGGCGAGTTTTGGGTAAAAGGGCCAAATGCACAGGAATTAGTAAGTAAAATTACTTCTAATGACCCCAGAATATTAAAACCCGGTCAGGCTCAATACAGTTGTTTTCCTAATGGGAAAGGTGGAATTGTGGACGATTTACTTGTTTATTGCTACGAACCGGAAAAATATATGTTGGTAGTTAATGCGGCCAATATTGAAAAAGACTGGAACTGGGTTGTTAGTCAAAATGATGTTGGTGCCGAAATAGAAAATGCTTCAGGCAGAGTTAGCCAGTTAGCTATCCAGGGACCAAAAGCATTAGAAACCCTGCAAAAACTCACCAATATAAATTTGTCGGAAGTAAAGTTTTACACTTTTGTTACCGATAAAATTGCAGGTGTTGACGATGTAATTATTTCGGCAACCGGTTATACAGGCGCTGGAGGGTTTGAGTTGTATTTTAGAAACGAAGCAGGACAAAAAATATGGAACTCCATTTTTGAAGCTGGCAAGGAATTCGGGATTAAACCAATTGGTTTGGCGGCTCGGGATACTTTACGATTAGAAATGGGCTATTGTTTGTACGGAAATGACATTGACGATACTACTTCGCCAATTGAGGCAGGTTTGGGCTGGATTACAAAGTTTAACCACGGACGTAAGTTTATCGATCGTGAGTATTTAATGATGCAAAAAACCGAAGGGGTTACCCGTAAATTACGTGGTTTTGTAATGCTTGAAAAAGGAATACCAAGACACGGTTATGAACTTGTAAATTCTGCAGGGGCAATAATCGGAAATGTTACTTCCGGAACCATGTCGCCTATGTTAAATAAAGGAATTGGAATGGGGTATGTTGCTAAGGAATATTCGGCTTTTGGTACCAGGATTTTTGTTAAAATTAGAAACAAAACAATTACGGCGGAAATTGTTAAATTACCTTTTATTTAAAAGAACCACATTAATAAAATGCAGATGTCATTCTAATTCGGGGTGGCATTTTTATTTATTGTCGGCATTTGCGCATCGACTTCAATTCTCCAGTTATTTAGCATTTCTCTTAATTCTGCTGCCTTTTCCGGTAACTGTTCGCTAAGATTGATTGTTTCTCCCTGATCTTCGTTTAAATCAAATAACTCAACAGAATTACCCGTGTTTAGTAATTTAGGTTCGTACCATTCTATTAATTTGTATTTTCCTGAACGCACTGCACCTGCAGGAATCATCCCCGAACCACCATGATAATGCGGATAATGCCAAAATAAACTATTGTGATTTTCTACTTGATTATTTTCTAAAACAGGTAAAAAACTTTTGCCATCTATATTTTCAGGAGTTTTGTTTCCACCAGCCATTTCAAGAAATGTAGGGAGGAAATCGACGGAACTAATAAGTGCTTCAGAAATTGTTCCAGGTGATACCTTGTCCTTCCATTTTATAATTAAGGGTTCTCTGATTCCACCTTCGTAAAGCCAGCCTTTTCCAGCCCTAAAAGGTGTTTGTTTTGCATATTTATCTCTTCCTCCATTATCGCCAAAGAAAATTACTACGGTGTTTTTGTCCAATCCTAATTCATTAATTTTATCGATAATCGTTCCACAACTATTATCTAATCGTTCGATCATAGCAGCAACTATCGGGTGATTTTCAGGTTCATCGCTTGCTTTCTGATTTTCATATTTTTGTATGGTTTCAGCTTTTTCTTTTAGTGGGTCGTGAATTGTGTTGTGTGAAACAAATAGAAAAAATGGATTCGATTTATTTCGTTCTAAAAAATTAATGGCAAGGTTGGTAATTGTATCTACATTGTGTGCGTCAATTTCAGCATCCTGCCATGGCTGAGTCATCCCTCCTGAGGGTTTGTATGTGACAAAAGATTCATCGAAACCTTGTTTGTCGGGATTATACGGAAAACTGCCCGGAGGCATTTTTTCTTTGCTCAAATGCCATTTCCCAAATAAAGCAGTATTGTAACCGCTCTCTTTCAAAATTTCAGCAAAAGTAACTTCTTCCAAAGGCAAAAATTTTTGCCAGTCGGGTTGAGAGAGTGGGTAAGTGTCTTTGTTGTTTCCGGCAATAAAATCTGTTAAATGTAATCGTGCCGGGTATTTTCCGGTCATAATACTTGCGCGTGTTGGAGAGCAAACGGGGCAAGCTGCATACGCATTTGTAAACCGCATTCCCTGTTCGGCCAATTTGTCGAGGTTGGGCGTTTGGTAATAAGTGCTTCCGTAACAACCTACTTGAGAATATCCCAAATCATCGGCCAGTATAAAAACAAAATTAGGCACTTGTTTTTTGTTTTGTACTGAGCAACTTCCAATTAGAATGATGGTAAAAATCAAAAGAAATGTATTTTTTAGCTTAAAAATCATAGTAAAAAGTTTTAAACGGAACAATCCCAAAATTAAACGAATGTTATTTACATTTCAAAACATTTTTTAAATAATTATTACTGAAACCTAATCTTTTCAGAAAAAGTGGATTTCTTATTTGGAATAGAATAAATTTGTAAAGTTTAAATTATTTGAGTTATTACTTTTTAAAAAGAAGTGAACGTAAGAATGATTTTTGTCATCGAATATTAATGTTTATTGATGTTTTAAAACTCAAATTTTTAACTGATATATTGATTTTTCTCATCTGCAAACCAACAACGAATTACGTACTTTGAATTGAAGTTTGCAACGAAACGGTTTTATTAATTCACCTTTAATAGTTGTAATAATGAAAAAGCACAATTTTTACGCCGGGCCATCAATTTTGCCCGAAATCACAAAAGAAAAAACTGCCGGGGCAGCAATTAATTTTGCAGAAACCGGGCTTTCTGTAATGGAAGTTTCGCACCGAAGCAAAGAGTTTGTAGCCGTTATGGACGAGGCACAGGCTTTAGTAAAAGAATTGTTAAAAGTTCCTGAAGGATATTCAGTACTTTTCCTTCAGGGAGGTGCAAGCCTCCAGTTTTTAATGGCTCCTTATAATTTAATGAATAAAAAGGCTGCATATTTAAATACAGGTGCCTGGTCGAAAAAAGCCATTAAAGAAGCTAAGTTTTTTGGCGAAGTAGTTGAAGTTGCTTCCTCTGCCGACGCTAATTTTAATTACATCCCAAAAGGTTTTGAAGTCCCTTCCGATGTTGATTATTTACATATTACTACTAACAACACTATTTTTGGCACCGAAATTTTATCCGATCTTAATGTTTCTGTACCATTGTTAGCCGACATGTCGTCAGATATTTTTAGCCGTCCGATGGACGTTTCAAAATATGATTTGATTTATGCCGGTGCCCAGAAAAACCTTGGGCCATCGGGTGCAACACTCGTAATTGTAAAGGACGATGCTCTGGGGAAAATGGAACGTCCGATTCCTACAATTTTGAATTATAAAACACACATCGATAATGGTTCGATGTTCAATACACCGGCTACCCTTCCGGTTTTTGCCTGTTTGCAGACTTTGCGCTGGTTGAAAGAAAATGGTGGTTTGGAAGCAATGGAAAAAACTAATATTGCCAAAGCAAAAGTTTTGTATGACGAGTTAGATCGCAACAAACTTTTCAAGGCAAATATTCCTAATTCAGAAGATCGTTCGTTAATGAACGTAACATTTGTAATGACAACGGAATATGCAGGGCTGGAAAAAGAGTTTCTTGAATTTGCCACTGGAAAAGGGATGGTTGGAATTAAAGGCCATCGTTCGGTTGGTGGTTTTAGGGCTTCTATTTATAATGCCATGCCGGTTGAAAGTATAGAAGCACTTGTTGAAACTATGCAGGAATTTGAAAAAATGAATTAAAAATAGATGATCATTGAAATGCAGGATTTACATTCTGCATTTTTTCTGTCTAAAACTTTAAGTTATGACGAAAATTTTAATTGCTACGGAAAAACCATTTGCACCGGTTGCTGTAAAAAAAATCAGCAAGATTTTCAAAAAAGAAGGTTATGAATTGCGAGTGCTCGAAAAGTATAAATCGAAGCAGGAGTTGTTAGATGCAATTTTAGATGTTGATGCAGCAATTATCCGAAGCGATAAAATTGACGAGGAAGTTTTAAATGCGGCCAAAAATTTAAAAATTGTTGTTCGTGCAGGGGCCGGTTACGACAATGTTGATTTAAAAGCTGCAACAACAAATAATGTGGTGGTGATGAATACTCCCGGTCAAAATTCAAATGCTGTTGCAGAACTTGCGATTGGTATGGCTATTTTTGGAATGAGAGAAATGTTTAGTGGAAAACCCGGTAGTGAATTACGTGGTCGTACACTTGGTTTGCATGGTTTTGGTTTTGTAGCCCGAAACGTGTTCCGCATTGCTAGAGCTTTGGGTATGAAAGTGATTGTTTACACTCGTTACAGTAAACACGCCGCCGCTGCAATCGGGTTAAAAGTTACCAATTCGTTGGAGCAATTGTACGAAAAGAGCGACATTGTTTCAATTCATGTTCCGGCACGTGGCGAGCACATAAAATCGGTTAGTTACGAAGTGTTAAAACATTTAAGGGATGGTAGTATTATTATAAATACAGCCAGGAAAGAGGTAATTAACGAACCCGATTTAGTAAAAATAATGGAAGAAAATCAGGGAATAAAATATATGTCGGATGTTAAACCGGATTGTGAAACGGAGTTTGCCGAAAAATTTAAAGGCCGTTATTTCTTTACTCCTAAAAAAGCAGGTGCACAAACTGCTGAGGCAAATTTAAACGCCGGAGTTGCTGCCGCCGAACAAATTGTTGGATTCTTAGAAAAAGGGGATGCGACTTACCAAGTGAATGGGTGAATGGTAATTGGGTGAATGGGTAATTGAGTGAATAAGAAATTGGGTGAATGAGGTGGAACGGTTTTAGAGATTTTGTAAGTTCACTTGAATTAACTTTAAATTTTTTTGAAAATGAAAGATATTAATCATTCGCATTTATTCGATTTTGAAACGCTTGAACTATATAAAAAGTTACTTGATTATATTGATTTTGTTTAATATTTGACTAATCAATTTCCAAAAGAAAAGTTATTTGGATTGACAAGTCAGTTTAAGAGAGCAGTAAATTCAATTTCATTAAATATTGGAGAAGGTTATGGAGAATCAATTCCTTTGGCATTAAGATATTTAAGATTTCACGCAGTTCAATTAGGGAATGTTTAGTTTGTTCAACTATTGCTTTTCGAAGAAATTACATTAATGAGTTTAGTTATCAGGAATAAAGAATTAAATTGGTTGAACTTTCTAAAATTTCAGCAGGTTATAGAAAATATTTAAATTTGAAAAATAACTTGTCTCAGGATTAGGTGCAATTGAAAAAAATAGATCGATTAATGTTGAAGGTGTTTGGTTTAATTTTTTCCTCATTAACTAAATTACAAAATTACACAATAACAATTAAATATGGCAATAATAAAACCATTTAAAGGGCTGCGGCCAACCAAAGAAATTGTTGAAGAACTTTCTTGTCTTCCCTACGATGTAATGAGTTCTGATGAAGCTTCAAAAATGGCTGAAGGAAAAGAAAAATCATTACTTCGAATTACAAAAGCTGAGATCGAATGTCCTGAAGTGGATGATATTCACTCAGAAACAGTTTACAATAAATCGCTTGAAAATTTCAAAGCATTTCAAGAAAAAGGTTGGTTGGTGCAGGATAGCGAACCCAAATATTATATTTATGCCCAAACAATGAATAAGCAGACCCAATATGGAATTGTTGGTGCCGCGGCTTGTGCCGATTACGAAAATGGGATCATAAAAAAACACGAACTTACGCGCCCCGAAAAGGAAGAAGATAGAATGGTTTTAACCCGATATTTGGATGCGAATATCGAACCTGTTTTCTTTGCTTACAAAGCAGTTTCGGAAATTGATGAGATTGTAAAAGATATCGTAAATAAAAATGAAGCTGATTACGATTTTACTGCAGAAGACGGATTTGGTCACCATTTTTGGGCGATAAATGATGAAGCCACAAACACAAAAATAGAGCAACTTTTTATTGAAAAAGTACCATTTACTTATGTTGCAGACGGACATCACCGGACAGCGGCGGCGGCCAGGATTGGAGCTGAAAAAACAATTCAAAACCCAAACCACACAGGAAAAGAGGAGTACAACTTTTTTATGGCTGTTCATTTCCCCGACAATCAATTGCAAATTATTGATTACAACCGCACTGTTACTGATTTAAATGGTTTATCTGAAATCGATTTTTTAGCAGAATTATCGAAAAGCTTCGATGTGGAAAATATGGGAACTGAGATTTATAAACCCGAAATATTGCACGAATTTAGTTTGTATCTTTCGGGCAGCTGGTACAAATTAACTGCTAAAAAAGGAACGTTTGATGATTCTGACCCAATTGGAGTTTTAGATGTTACCATTTTATCGAAACATATTTTAGAGCCGGTTTTAGATATTAAAGATTTACGAACCTCGAAACGGATAGATTTTGTTGGAGGAATTCGTGGATTGGATGAGTTAAAAAAACGGGTTGACTCGGGAGCGATGAAAGCAGCTTTTGCTTTGTACCCGGTGTCAATGCAACAGTTAATAAACATTGCCGATAGCGGAAATATTATGCCCCCAAAAACAACCTGGTTCGAACCAAAATTACGTTCGGGATTAGTTATTCATAAATTGGATTAGTCTATTTTTTATTTCGGTTTATTCTCGGTGTGACTTTAAGTCACGCCGAGAATTTATCCTTTCTGCGCCCCTGGCAAGGATTGAAGTGGTAGCTTGATGCTGCAAATGAGTGTGACGGTTGTTGTGCAGGGGCTGCCGGAGAAAGCCCCCTGAACAACATTGCCGGAACAGGAATTTGCAGTAACAACTACAAACGGAAAGCCTGCCCGCCAGCAAAAAAATCTACTCGTTTTTTTAGTTACTATTACGTGTGTGGGCATATTTTATAATTTTTCCTAACTTCATCACCTTAATATTTTAAAAATGGATATAGAAAATATTTCACTCACAAATATTTATAAAAGAAAGAAAACTGATCGCGATATTTTTCAGGAATTAATGCCAACAAAAGTTAAAGAGGTTTTGTTGGTGGCAACTTTGTACGATTCTTATTCCATTGTTCGGGAAGGACAATTCAGCGATAAAATATTTGGAGAATACTTACAATTAAATTTGTATGCAGCACCACGTTTTACCAGTGTAAATTCGATGGAAGATGCTTTGCTCACTTTAAAGCATAAAGATTTTGATATTATTATTGTAATGGCCGGAGTAGATAAAGATACGCCTGTTCAGATTGCACGCGAAATTCGTACCATGCGACCAAAAGTACCACTTTTGCTTCTTGTAAATAATAATGCCGATTTGCGCTTTTTTCAGGCCGAAGGAAGAAAACTCGATTTTATAGACCGTATTTTTGTCTGGAACGGAAATTCCAATGTTTTCCTGGCGATGATAAAATACATTGAAGACAAAAAAAATGTGGCCCGCGACACACAAAACGGAAATGTCCGGGTGATTCTTTTGGTTGAAGACAGTATTCAATATTATTCGAGGTATTTACCAATGTTGTTCACCACGGTAATGACACAAACACAGGTTTTGGTAAAAGAGGATGCAACCGACGAACTTCATAAAATTATGAAAATGCGGGCAAGGCCCAAGGTGCTTCTGGTAAGCACCTACGAAGACGCAGTCAGGATTATTAACAGCTACCGGAAATATATACTTTGTGTTATTTCTGATGTTAAATTCGAAAAAGGGGGCGTTGACGATGAGGATGCCGGAATTGAACTTTTAAAATATGCAAACCGAACATTTAAATATCCCATGCCCCTGTTATTGCAATCGCACGATATTTCGAATGCAGGGCGGGCAAAAGATGTAAATGCCGATTTTATCAATAAAAATTCTGAAAGTTTATCGATGGATATTTTGAATTTTTTATACCGTCGTTTAGGTTTTGGGAATTTTGTATTTAAAGGGCAGGATGGAAAACCTTTGGGGGAAGCCGAAAATTTGGTTCACTTTCAGGAAAAATTCAGGGAAATTTCTGATGATGCATTATTTTATCATGGAAAACGAAATTCGTTTTCAACCTGGTTGATGGCACGTGGCGAAATTAATATGGCCGAACGGTTGCGCCCAATTAAAACCGAAGATTTTAAATCGGCCGATGAATTGAGGGAGTTTTGTCTTAACGTTTTTAGAAAGGTTACCTTCGAAAAGTTAAAAGGGACCATTGTAAATTTCGATCCAGCCCTGGTTCATTCTAACCGTTTTATTAGCAGATTGGCAAAAGGTTCGCTTGGGGGAAAAGGCCGTGGAATAGCTTTTATTTGCAATTTTATCGAAAACATCAACTTTAAAAAACTAATCCCGGACCTTAACATCAGGATTCCGGCAACTGCGGTTTTGGGTGCACTTGAGTTCGACAAATTTGTGGAAATGAATAATCTGTACGATGATATTTATTCTTTAAACGATTTCGAATCGATAAAAAAACATTTTCTTGAATCGGAATTTGATGAAAAAACAAGTAATCGTTTAAAGAAATATTTACTTGAAATGGATAAACCTTTGGCAGTGCGATCTTCCGGTTTGTTTGAAGATTCATTGTTACAGCCTTTTTCCGGTGTTTATGCAACCTATCTTATCCCAAACAATCATTCCGATATTTTAGTTCGTTACCAACAACTCGAAACTGCAATAAAACTTGTTTATGCCAGTATTTTTACCGAATCGGCACAAGCTTATTTCGATGCCGTTAGTTATAAAATTGAAATGGAGAAGATGGCTGTGGTTATCCAGGAGGTGGTTGGGCATAATTATAACGATAAATATTATCCCAGTGTTTCGGGTGTTGCACAGTCGTATAATTATTACCCCATTTCTTACATGCAGCCCGAAGATGGTTTTTCGGTAGCAGCGGTAGGTTTGGGAATGTACGTTGTTGGTGGCGAAAATTCATTCCGTTTTTGCCCAATGTACCCAAATATTAACCCCACTTCTTTAAAAGATCAGATTCGCGATTCACAAAAACATTTTTATGCACTCGATCTTTCAAAACCCGATTTCGATTTGGTAACTAATGGTGAAGATGCTGCCATAAAAAGATTCAGGATAAAAGATGCAGAACCCGATGGGACATTGGAGCATTCAGCTTCTACTTATTTAATAGAGAATGATGATCTTGTACCGGGTATTCAGCAAAAAGGCCCGCGAGTTGTCGATTTTGCCAATATATTAAAATATGATTTTTTGCCTTTGGCAGAAACCCTGCAAGTGCTTCTGAAACTGTTTAAAGAAGCTATGGGATCGCCGGTTGAAATTGAGTATGCCATTGATTTGGAAAAGGCAGAAAATGGGCTGCCTACTTTTTATTTACTTCAAATTAAACCATTAATAAGAATTGAAGAGCAAGTTGAAATTGACCTGGAAGCGGTGGACGGGGATAAAATTTTTATGTATGCCGAACGTGGCATGGGAAACGGTAAAATTGAAAATATTAAGGATGTTGTTTATGTTGATCCCGTGAAATTCGATAAGATGAAAACCAAACAAATGGCACAGGAAATAAGTCAGATTAATCGCGATTTTGAAGCACTGGGGAAAAATTATATTTTAATTGGTCCGGGCAGGTGGGGGTCGCGCGATCCTTTTACAGGTATTCCTGTACTCTGGGCAAACATATCGAAAGCACGGATTATAATAGAAATGGGATTGCCTGATTTCCCGCTCGACGGTTCGTTGGGATCTCATTTTTTCCACAATGTTACTTCAATGAATGTTGGTTATTTTTCGGTGCCACATTATTCACGTAAATCAAAATTTAAAATAGAAGCCCTTAAAGAACAAAAACTTATAAAAGAAACTGAATTTGTAAAACATGTTGAATTTGATAAACCCCTTTCAATTTTAATGAATGGCAAAGAACGCAGGGCATTAATTCATTGCTAACCTGAATTATTCATGAGTTTTTCGTTATGAGAATTCAAAATGCACAGAATAAAGGGAAGCACAGAGTTGAGCCTCGCAGAAATAGCCTTAGCTATTTTGAGAATCGAGAATCGAGCATTCTCTTTATTCAAAGCAGTTTGATTTCGGAATAGATAAATTTATGAATAGTTCAGGCTAAGAAAGTTGAAAGTTTAAAATTAAAAGTTTTAAGTTGTTGAAGGTTATTTTGACATTTTCGCAGGCAATTTGGTGATCGCATATATTGATTTTATTATCCTGTATTTTTATGTTATACCAATTGTACTTTGAAATGCCGCATGTCAATTTCGAAGTTTATAATGGTTAATGCCGATACTACAACAAAGGAGTATGCTGAGTAAAACGAAAGTATGCGACATTTGGTTGTTAAATCGGTATTATTACAATTTTATTGCATTATTATTTTTTGAATTTTATAAACAAAATGAAATATCTATATATTTACAGGTGCAAATAACAACCGTTTGTGTTAATTTATTTTCAACCTATTCTCAAACAGGTTTCTAAAACTTCAACTTTTCATTTTAAAATTTATCTTTGTCTGCTGAAAATTTTTAAATAAAAAACAGCTATTAACCGAAATATCAATGAAATTTCAATTTTGTATAATATTTCAATAAATCATAATTCTAAACCGTAACAGCAGTTACATAAAAATTATCTCACATGAGTAACATTTTCTTATTAGTTCCAATAGCCTCAATTTTGGCTTTGGTATTTGCCTGGTTTTTCTTCAAATCGATGATGAAGAATTCGGAAGGTACTGACAGGATGAAAGAAATTGCACAATACGTTCGCGACGGTGCAATGGCTTACCTGAAAAGACAGTACAAAGTTGTAGGAATTGTATTTGTAATACTCTTTATCCTGCTTACAATTATGGCATACTTTGGTGTTCAAAACCCATTTGTGCCAATTGCTTTTTTAACTGGCGGTTTTTTCTCGGGCCTTTGTGGTTTCCTGGGAATGAAAACTGCAACTTTTGCCTCAGCCCGAACTGCACACGGCGCATCTAAATCGTTAAACAAAGGTTTACAGGTTGCTTTCAGAAGTGGTGCTGTAATGGGATTAGTGGTTGTTGGTTTTGCTTTGTTAGATATTGCAGCCTGGTACTGGTTCCTAAGTGAAATTGTATTTACACCTGAGCACATGGTCAATGGTGCACATTTTTTAGGACTTGAATTTGTTCATGGAAGTGCTGATTATGTTGCAAACGGAGTTATTACCGAAGCTGGTTCAAGAGTTAAATTAATTG
>Ga0233447_1002252_pt1 | contig 14079 bp, 15 predicted proteins | sample SI_124_October20_3_FD_183014 | JGI IMG/M metagenome (GOLD analysis project Ga0233447, IMG submission 183014) | Seawater microbial communities from Saanich Inlet, British Columbia, Canada - SI_124_October2016_135_MG | ecosystem: Environmental > Aquatic > Marine > Inlet | place: Canada: British...
AAGCATCAAGAGGTGTTTGCCCGTTCCAGTTTGCGGCATAATCGCTGCCATCGCCATTGATGGAATTGCCATGGTCAGGTTGGCGGGCTGTTACAAAACTGGGGTGGGGGAAGTTTTCGCTTTTATCAAAGAGAAGTCGAAAAGCAGATTGCTGGCTGAGGGCAAAGGCTGCATCCCAATCCGGGTCACCGCTTTCAATATCGATAACTTGGCTGGCGTTGGTCAGTTCTATGCGGGCGCGTTCTGCATCCCAGGGGCGGGTGAGCGTTTTGCGCGCCAGTTCAAAAGAGTCTTCTTTATCTTCCAATGCGGCTTGCGCCCAGCTTATTTGCCGTTTTCCGCCGGTGGCTAGATCAATGTTCAGGTTAAGGGAGGGGTGCGGCGCAGATGCATGAGCAGGACCGCCTGTAAGGAAAAGGAGCGGAGAGAGATTTCCCGTTTTTCCTGCCAAAATATTGACCCCTTGTATATTCTCTGGCTGAAAAATCACTCCGTCTAGGGGAGATAAGACAGCGGCTAATTCAAAACCGATCTTTCGCTCTTCAGTGCTGCGATTTGCAAAGCTTAAACGCCCGCTAATGGTATGCGAATCAGGTATCCAATACTCGGCGATGATGTCGAGGTCTTTAAACGGGGAGAATTTTATCTCGAGGAAATTGGCGTAAAAAGCGGTAACAAGCGGCGGAGCAAGGAAGGATGCGGGGTCGCTGACTATCTCACCATCTTCGCTAAAACGGAGAAAAATCCGCATGGCGCGGGCACGTAATCCATAGGTCGTCTTAACAGACAAAGCAGCGGGTTCGCCGCCGCCAAATTCCAGTTCCCAAATGTGATCGTTGCTATAGTCGGGGGGGGTGTAACGAGCATCTGCCGCCAGTGTTAAAGAGAGTGGGTCAGCAGAGCTGAGATTCCATTTACGCATAAACCTTATTGTACGCTAGTTTTCGAGAGAGTTCAAAGGCTTTGTGCTAAAATCATTTCACCCCCCTGCCCATACAGGCATCCCCCCATTTTCTTCGAAAATAGGGGGAACGACAAAGGAGAAAATTTATGACAACAACGATCCCCGCCGCACGCGGCTTATATTTTGAAGAATTTGAAGTTGGGCAAAAGATGGTTTCGCCCGGGCGCACAATTACCGAAAGCGACGTGGTTGGATTCTCAGGAGTTACAGGCGATTTTAATCAGATCCACACCGACGCGGAATATGCCGCCAATTCACCCTTTGGCGCGCGCGTGGCTCATGGCTTGCTCGGGCTTTCAATAGCATCTGGTTTAGCCCTTCGCACTGGCGTGTTGGAAGGTACGATCATGTTGTTTCGAGAGATTACTAGCTGGAAATTCGTTAAGCCTATGTATTTTGGCGACACAATCCATGTTGAGATGGAAATCATAACCACAAAGGCCTTGAAGCGCATGGGCGGAGGAAAAGTAGAATTGCAATTTGATGTGAAAAACCAAAAAGACGATACCGTGATGAAAGGCGTTTGGTCTGTTTTGGTCATGGCAAAGCCTGAATAATTAAAACGCCTTTTGTTTACAAAAACTGTGTGAGAATATGTCAAAACCTGAAGATAGAGATGATTATCTACGACGCCTGATCGCTTCTGAAGAAGAAACGCGAGCAGAATTCCCCGTACCGCCTTATCCCAGCGATGCTGCCGAGGGGACGCATCCTCGCGTCCAGAATCACCTTCCCCAACAAGTGGATGAAACGGATATGGATGCAACGCGCGTTGTGCCGGCTGCTTATAATCCGGTTTCACGCCCCGCAACACAGCCCCCATCAATGAAAGAGAAGATAGATATAGGCTCTTATCTTAGAGATATTCGCGTTAGTTGGGGCTGTCTGCTGCGTGGCATTATCCTGTTTATTTTTGGGCTGGTATTTTTGGCTTTAGCAGGTGGTTCTTATGCTCTGTATCAATATAATGCTATCGCCTCTACTCTCCCCGATGTAGAAGATCTGCAGGCGCGTGCATCGCAATTTGAGACCACGCGCATTCTTGATAGTGAAGGGCATATTCTATACGAAATTCTTGATCCCAATGCAGGGCGACGCACCTATAAAGCTTTAGACAATATCTCCCCAAATTTGCTTGCGGCAACCATTGCTACTGAAGATAAGGAATTCTACAATCACCCGGGTTTTGACGCAGTTGCCTTAGCCCGCGCGCTCTGGCAAAACTATACCAGCGGCGAGATCGTCTCTGGTGCATCAACCATTACCCAGCAATTAGCACGGATGCTCCTCTTAGCCGAAGAGCGTTACGACCAGACCTACGAGCGTAAAGCGCGCGAGATCATCCTCGCCGCAGAGATCACGCGTAAATATAGCAAAGATGAAATTCTCGAGCTTTATCTCAACGAAGTGAACTATGGCAGTCTTGCTTATGGTATTCAGGCAGCAGCAGAAACTTATTTTGATACCACCGCTGATAACCTAACACTTGGACAAGCGACTTTCCTGGCAGGTCTGCCGCAATCCCCTTCGATCCATGATATTCATACCAACCCCGAAGGGACGATCTCTCGTCACCGCGACGTGATCTTCCTTTCTTATCTTTTGAGTGAAGAGAAAGGCTGTATAGCAGTCAGCAATAGCGACGAACGGATTTGTGTGGGCGCTTTGGAAGCTGCACAAGCTGCTGAAGAAATTGAAAACTACGCTTTTACACCGCCGAATGTGTCCATCCGTTACCCGCATTGGGTGAACTATATCCGCGCCTTGCTCGAAGAAAAATATGATGCCCAGACCATTTATCGTTCTGGCTTCACCGTATACACAACTCTCGACCCCAATTTACAAGATGTAGCGCAGCAAATGGTCAGTAATCAGGTCGCATCTTTGGCTGACCGTAATGTTCAAAATGCCGCGCTTGTTGCGATGAACCCCAATACGGGTGAAATTTTGGCCATGGTCGGCTCGCCTGATTTTTATAATGCCAATATTTCTGGGCAAGTTAATATGGCGACCAGCCCTACCCGTCAGCCTGGCTCTTCGATCAAGCCGATCACCTATCTTGCCGCTTTTGAAAAAGGCTGGACTCCCGCCACCCTGATCTGGGATGTACCTTCCGAATTCCCGCCATCTGGGGATCCTAATGATCCACGCGAGCCTTATATCCCCGTTAATTATGATGGAAAAGCGCATGGGCCGGTAACCTTACGTATTGCTCTTGCGAACTCTTTTAACATCCCTGCGGTGAAAGCCCTTGATTTTGTCGGTATCTATGACAACCCCGAAACCGAAGAAAAAGAAGGCATGATCGCGATGGCAGAGCGACTTGGCATCACGACCCTCACCCGTGATGATTATGGTCTCGCATTAACGCTTGGCGGTGGCGAAGTAAGCTTGCTCGAAATGACCGGCGCTTTTGCCGTGATGGCAAATGAAGGCGTACAGATCCCGCCTGTGGGTATTACGAAAATTCTCGACCATAACGGAGAGCTTATTTACGAATATGAGCCTCCACAAGGGGAGCAAGTTCTTCGTCCAGAGCATGCCTACCTGATTACCTCCGTTTTATCGGATAACGCTGCTCGAACGTGGATGTTCGGCCCCAATTCCTATTTGAATCTCCCATTCCCCGTTGCTGCAAAAACAGGCACGTCAAATGATTTCCGCGATAGCTGGACAATGGGCTACACAAGCGATTTAACGGTAGGCGTTTGGGTTGGGAATGCCGACTATACGCCGATGGACCAAATAACCAGTTCAAATGGTGCTGCTCCGATCTGGTCTCAATTTATGCAAAATGTTGCACCGTTACGTGCAGGTGGATCACCAGGCGATTTTCCTCGCCCTGATGGCGTTATTAACGAAGTGATCTGTTCTATTTCTGGTACAGAGCCTTCGAATTCCTGCAAAAGTGGAAAGCAGACTGAAGTTTTTGCTGCTGACCAACCACCGCTTCCGCCCGGCATGGATCTCTGGCGCGGGATCACGCTCGATACCTGGACTCGCCTCGAAGCCTCCGACTCTTGCGATGATTTCACAGAAGAACTAAAAGTGATGCGCGTTGAAGATGACTGGGCACGCAAATGGCTCGGCACAAAATCGGGCAGAAACTGGCTGGAAGCGAACGATTTCCCCAAGGAAGTTGATTTTGCGCCCAACCGCGAGTGCAATCAAAACGATCCTTACCCGGATCTGCGCTTCACCAATCTCGACGACGGCGACAAGATCACCGAAATAGATTTCGATATCTTTGGCGTTGTTACGGTGAGCGATAATTTTGGTGAATGGACTCTGGAGTATGGCAAAGGCTCTGAGCCTTCTAGTTGGAAATTTTTAGTCGAAAACAGCGATGCTCAATATGACAAAGCAGAAAAACTGGCAGAATGGGATGTGGAAGGATTCGATGGCATCTACACACTGCGATTAACGCTGCGCGGGGATAAAGGCGATTCAATTGCGGAGCGGGTCGTTCACGTGAAAATGGACTTGCCCGTTCCAACACCAACGCCGACTCTTCTCCCAACATCTACCGCTACACCGCTCCCAACAGCTACGGCGACCTCAACGTCATTACCTCCCACAGAAACGGCGACCCCGACCAATACATCGCTCCCGACAGAAACATCTACGCCTAGCCCTGTCCCGAGTGATACGCCAATCCCGACGACGGTAGTACCGTAAATTTCAGGAGATTGTTTGTGCCCTGCAAAGGAGATAGACATAAAGTTCAAAAATACTTTTCTGCTCTTTGCTTTGCTTTTAGTAGCCTGTTCAAGTCCAGCCCCGACACAAGAAGGAATAACAGAAGGAGAAGATGTGGAATCGCTTCCAGCAACATCTGTTCCTGAAGAAGTAGCGGGGGAGCAGGAAATTGAGCCTACTGCTGAGCAACCGCTTCCTGAGCCCACTCCCTTTGCTGGGAGTTCTGGCTGGCTTGGATTTGTCGCCTATGTTAATGGGAATTCAGACATCTACATGATGAAAGATGACGGCTCCGCACTTACACGCCTGACAGAATCCCCAGCCACTGACATGAATATTACTTTCTCCCCAAACGGAAAAGAGATCGCTTTTATCTCTGACAGAGACGGGAATTTTGAAATTTACCTGATGAACGTAGATGGCAGCGCGAAAAGGAATATCTCGAATAATCCTGCGGATGATTTTATCTATTCCTGGTCGCCGGATGGAGAGAGAATAGCCTTTATCTCTGATCGTGACGACAACTATGAAGTCTATACAATGAGAGTAGACGGGACAGATATTTTACGCCTGACAAATGATGCGAATCTCTCGAATTCTTGTGCTACAGGTTGGTCTCCTGATGGGAAGAAAATAGCCTGGACTTATTTCGACGGGAATGACGATGAGATCGTTATTATGAATAGTGACGGTTCCGAGAAAATGCCGCTTACCAATAATGACGCAAACGATGCGTGCCCAACGTGGTCTCCTCAAGGGGATAAGATCGCATTTGAATCTGCGCGAGATGGAAAATCAGAAGTCTATGTCATGAACGTGGATGGTTCTGGACAAACCCGTCTGACAGAATCCCCCATTTCGAGCATCACCCCAAGTTGGTCTCCTGATGGTCACTATATTATTTTCAACTCCGAGCGAGATGGGGCTAACGAAATCTACTTTATGGGTGCTGATGGCAGTAATCCTGTGCGCTTAAGTAATAATGATATTCCTGAATCATGGGTTCGTTGGCATCCGGCCTCACCTTAATTTTTTGAACTTACGATGACAAAATTTTCGAGCACCGAAATTGCTTTTGCCCATAAATTAGATTCCGAAGACGAGCTCGCCTCTTTTCGAGGTGAGTTCGTAATTGATGACCCCAATCTTATTTATCTGGATGGCAATTCGCTCGGACGTTTGCCCAAACGAAGCATTGATTTCATGAAAAATGCGATCGAAGAAGAGTGGGGCAAAAGACTTATTCGAGTCTGGAACGATGGCTGGGTGAATATGCCCACAGAGTTGGGGGCAAAAATCGCCAAACTGGTCGGCGCAAAAGCAGATGAAATTCTTGTGACCGAAGCCACATCGATCAATCTATTCAAATTAGCTGTAGCTGCTTTACAGGTCCGGCCAAAGCGCACGGAGATCATTAGCGACGAATTTAACTTCCCCTCTGATCTTTATATTTTGCAGGGCATTATTGAATTATTAGGGGATAAGCATCAACTGAAGCTCATTTCATCAGAAGATAGTATTTCTATTTCTTCAGAAGCTGTTCAAAGTGCCATCAACGAAAACACCGCGTTGGTCAGCCTGACACATGTCGCTTTTAAGAGCGCCTTTATGTACGATATGAAAAAAATAACCGAGATGGCTCATCAAGCAGGTGCGTTGATGCTCTGGGACTTGAGCCATTCTGTTGGGGCTGTTCCCCTTGACCTGAATGGCTATAATGTCGATTTGGCGGTGGGCTGCACCTATAAATATCTAAATGGCGGGCCAGGCGCACCGGCATTTTTATACGTTCGTCGCGATTTGCAAGAGAAGCTCATGCAGCCGATGTGGGGCTGGTTTGCCTCTGAAAAGCCTTTTGATTTTGATCTCAATTTTTCTCCAGCGAAAGATATTTCTCGTTATCGGGTTGGAACACCGCCAATGTTGTCGATGAAGGCTGTAGAACCAGCTGTGGATATTCTTTTGGAAGCCTCGATGGAGAAGTTGCGAGAGAAAAGCCTTCGGCAGACGGCGTATTTTATCTTTTTGGCAGATCAATGGTTGGAGCCGCTGGGATTTAAATTGGGCACACCACGCCAAAAACAAGAGCGTGGCTCACATGTCTCTTTGCGGCATCCGGAAAGTTTTCGGATCACCCGCGCCCTGATCGAATCTCCCGTACCAGCCATCCGCGTTATCCCCGATTTTCGTGCTCCAGATAATATCCGTTTTGGGATCACGCCTCTTTATACGACATTTACAGGAATTTATCAGGCAATTGCGCGGATTCGGGAGATCGTCGAAGGAAAAAAATACGAAGAATATTCGAATGAACAACTAGCTGTGACCTAGCAATAAAAGGAGAAAATGAATGTCAGTTAAGATGAGTAACCCCAGTGGTGTCACTGTGCCAGGTGGACAATATTCTCAGGCGGCTCGGGTTAGTTTCAATTCAGATCTACTCTTTATTTCAGGGCAAGGCCCGCAGAATATCGATGGAGAAACTGTCGGTATTGGGGATATGACTGCGCAAGCTGAGCAGGTATTTCAGAACTTGCAAGCAATTCTTGAAGCGCATAATTCTTCTTTTGCGAAAGTCACAAGGCGACCATCTATATCACGGATATGTCCCTTTTGGGAGGATTTAATGCTGTTCGTTCAAAATATTATGGCGAAGCAGCGCCAGCGAGTGCGCTTGTTGAGGTTACTGCTCTTGTTGGCCCCGATTGGATGTTGGAAGTAGAGCTGATCGCGCTTGCCTAATGTTTTTTTCCGCACTCTGTCTAACAAAGAGCTCCCTTAGATTGTACACACAGAATTTAGGGGAGCTCTCTTAATTCTTTAAGTAAGGCTCAATCCTAATAATCCAAAAAAGATGAAAAGCAAGGGGATTATTTTTTTCTTTGGAAATCTCTCACCATATAGAAAATAGCCAATTGACGCTGTGAAAACGGCATTTCCTGCTGCCCAGATGCCAAGAACAAAAACCAATGGCATAGAGATCAGACCATATTCAAGTAAGGCAAAGCTGATGATAAAGGCAATATAGCCCCCTATGCTGTAGGCCCCAGCATTATCAATTTCGACATTGGATTTCTGGAGCGCAAATGCTCCTAAGCTAGATAATAAAATAGCGCTGATAATAATAAACATCATGATCTCCAAGGTCTAGAAATAGTTTTTTGAATCTGACGCAATCAAACTACTAACGCCCAGCAGGGTGAGGATAATGAATCCTGTATTAATCGCTGAAGTTGCTTCTCCCCAAAAGAAGATGCCTGCTAAAGCTAATAGTGCTGCCATTCCCGCTCCCCAGGCAATGAAGACAGTTCCGAAACTGTAGTTATACAAGGCATATTCCAATAGCAAAAAACCGATTAGAAACGCTACGGAGGAGGCTGTTCCCAATGCATAAGCTGTCGTATTGTTTTCCAGTAAATACGATGAGCTTCCCATAAAAAAACCCAATACGTTGAGCAAGATTGCTCCAATTAGATACCACATCATATTTTCCTTTCGCTTAAAGAGCAAAAAAAGTTCTCACGGCTTCTTTGCCGGAGTTGTAAAGATCAGAGTATTTTTCGCTACCAGGCTCAATATCAAATTCAACTGTTTTGATACCGCAATCATTAATTTCAATAGTGCGATGTTTGTCAACAGGGTTGGTCTCGTAATTCGACACCTGATGTGCATTATAAAGGTTGCGTAGAGAAAGCATCAAGAATTCCCAAACATCTTCTGGAATTTCTGGCTCAGATTGACTTCTCAAGTCATCAGGAAAGAGGAATAAGCCCAAAGTTTCCCAGTTCACTCCGTCACGGTAGTACCAGCTATTTGTAGCAAAGTCGGGTTCATCGAAAATATGCATGGGGAAGTTATCGTGAAGCCCACCATCCACATAATAATCACCATCGCCAAATTCCTTGCCATCAAAGCGCAGGGCTTCAAAAAAGAGCGGAATCGACATAGACATACGTACCGCATCTGCAACAGCTACATCAGGCGTATCTGCCGCAGAAAAAACCTCGGCGCGATGGCGTGAAAGATTTGCCGCGACGATATAGAGATCGCGAAAACCGCGTTCCTGAAAATCAGCAAAGGTGGCGCGAGTGTTTCCATCACATTTCTCTGAGATGATATTCCCAATCCACTCGTAGAAATATGCACTTGAGTACCAGCCATAGTTCTTGAAGAAGCGTTTGTAACATTCATCATCTTTCGATTCCCAGAGTCTCAGATCATGTTCTTTTTCCTGACAACGGGGAATCTTGGCAATCTCGAGTGAGTTGAAAATCTCTTTGGTCTCATCAACGCTCAAGCGGAAAGAGAAAAGTGTCGCGGCGATCGCGCCCGCTGATGTTCCTGCAACACGCTGGATATTATCAACGATGCCCAATTCATCCAGGATTTCGAGCGCACCCATATAAGCGATACCACGCACACCGCCGCCCTTGAAGACCAGATTTTTGTATAAGTTCTTCTTAAGCTCGTGGTCAATTTTTGATTTGATGTTTTTTATGAAATTAGGTAATTCCACTGTGCGCTCCTTTATTTTTCCATGAAATCAAGGTAGTGGGCTTGATATTCCAGAATCGAACGCTCCAAAGTTTCTGCAACCGCCCCAACTTCAAACTTCGGAGAGCGCATTGCCGATTGCTGTTGTTCGCAAGCATAAATATCCTCAAGCATGACATCGTGCGATTCAAGGGGATCATCAGCATCGGGATTCGGCTCTTGCACCTTGCTCCATTTTGACCAACGCATCCAACCTGAATTATATTGCGTAGTTGTCATTGGCATAGTGCGTACACGTATATCCACCAGAGTTCGATTCGGGGCAATGGGAGTGATATTGAGTGTTGTCCAGCCTACTTCTGTCTCAGTGATCCCAAAATTTGGGAAAAGCATATGTACGTATGCACCTATATTCTCGTCAGGAATATGGTCGATCACGGGCATTGGGGCAACCTTATGGAGATTCTTTTTATAAGATTTGCTTAGTGGCTCAAAAAAAGTCCAGTGACGCCCCGCATAAGTATAGCGTTGTGATTTATGTTCATACATGTTGAGTGTATCTGCATGTAAGTGAGCCAAATGATAGCCATCCATATAATTTTCTATGAATATCTTCCAGTTGGCTTTAATATCGTATTGATAGCGTACGCCGTCATATTCGACCAGTTTTTCAGGTTGATGAGGCCCCATATGATCGGGGAGGTCGGCCAACCATTCACTCAAAGGAGGTGCATCAACTTCGGGGTGAACGAAAATCATCCCTTTCCACGCGGTAACTGATGCTGGGTGGAGTCCCATTTGGCTTTTATCCAGACCAGGGAATTCTTTCTGGCTTGGCACACTTTTCAATTCGCCATCTAACCCGTAGACCCAATGGTGATAGGGGCAAACGATCATCTTTTTAGATTTTCCTGTCGTGCGCAATAATTCTGTACCGCGATGGCGACAGATATTGTAGAAAGCTTTTAGCTCATTATCTTCACCACGTACCACGATCAGAGGCTGCAAACCGGCCCGAACACAAAGATGATCCCCTACATTGGGAATATCTTCCAACATTCCGGCAAATTGCCAGACTTTGCTGAAGAGCAGCTCCTGTTCTTTATCGAACCATTCCTGTGATGTATAGGCTTCTACAGGTAGTCGCCATTTTTTTTCTGAGGTCATTTTTCTCTCCAGAAACTATGAAAAAATTTGTATCACGATCAAATCAACGACTGATAAGCCCGCAAGGATGAGCACCCAAACCCACCATTTTAGGTGGAAGTTTTTTGCTACGAGCATTTCTGCAACTGTCCAAACTGTGATATAGATCGCCCATATCCACCAATCATGTATATGGTTGGCTATCATGAAGATCATCCCGATCATGAAGACAAGCATCACGATCAGAAATTTGATAAAGTCTTTGTTTTTAGTCATAATATTTATTTCCTTTTGGTCTAGCAACTTAGGGGAACATCCACTCAAGGAATGAGCCTAAATTATCTTTGCCTTCAAGCACGTCCAGCGCATAGATTTCTGTAAATCCGCAATTTTCACAAGCTGCAAAAGCATAACGATGTGTTTGGGCATTGAAGAAGCTGCCCCAGCTATCATCGCCCATAGCCAGGCGCTCTACCGATGCGCCTTTATGTTGACATTTACTGCAAACAAATTTTTCGCTCAGGAATTTTTCAGTTTTTTTCTTACTCACGATACACCTACCACATCATTTCTTTTTCTAATTTCTTGGCGAGTTTACTGCGCTTGGCGTAATACCAGAACCAGTTTTGTCCACCTTTAAGTTCTTTGGGGGTCATCAACTTGGGCTGGAAGACTACGTGGTTGCCATCATATTTTGACCAATCTTTTGTGAGCAAACGCCCTTCGGTATCAAGCTGGCTAAAGGTACGCGTTCCTGGGAAGGGGATCAGTAAAACAGCGTGGGGAACATCAACCCCAACTTCATTGATAAATTCTAATGATCGCTCGAAGATGCTTTTGTCTTGTTGGTCGAAACCAAAAATTTGGGCTGAATCAACGACAACATTATATTCATGGTAACGGCGGATATATTCTTTTACTTCCTGGACTTTGACGAAGCCTTTGCCCGCTTTTTTGAGCGCATCTTGTGATGGCGTTTCAAGACCGACGAGGATATAGCGCATCCCGCTTTTGGCTGCGAGTTGCAGGAGTTCTTCATCTTTTGCCATATTGACAGTTGTTTCACCCATCCATTGGATGTTGAGCGGGATAAGCGCCGTGAGCAATTCTCGGATGTAATCTGGGTCGCCCATTAGGTGGTCGCTATGCAACTCGATCCATTTTGCGCCGGAATTTTTGATCTCATCGACAATTTGCCCGACCGGGCGATAGCGCATACCCTTATTGAAGAAGGGTGTGACGACACAATAAGAGCAATGATATACACAACCACGTGAGACCATTACTGTCCAGGCGTTGCCGTACCAGCTTTTGTCGATCAGTTGTGTGGAGAAGGGCTTTAACGTTGCCACGTCCACTGGCTCGGTGCGCTGATAACGCGGTAGCAAGCTCCCAGCACGGTAGTCTTCGAGTAATTGCTCCCAAACTCCTTCGGCTTCGCCGACGATGATCGTATCTGCGTGCTGCTGCGCTTCATCCGGCATAAATGTGACGTGCAAACCAGCCAGAACAACAGTCTTTCCTTTCTTGCGGAATTTCTTGGCAATCTCGTAGGCACGCAAAATGTCGGGGGTGGATGCGAAAATGGCGACGACATCGGCATTGCTGCGATAGTTAACTTTCATATCCATCGTTTCATCGACCATTTCGATACCGACGCCTTTGGGCGTGGTTGCTGCCAATGAAAAGATGCTTTGGGGAGGGGACCCCATATATTTTTTGTATTCTTTGAAGGCGCTTTGTGCAGAGGCTTTGATGAGATAGATGTTCATTTTCTATTCCTTTCGAGATAATGCTCGAGATTAGTAACGGTTCCAGTAAGTTGACCAACCGAAAATCCAGGCGAGCAGCCACCACAATCCCATAACAGCTAATGTTGAGATTAAGAGGGCAAAATACCAAGGGATTCCCATGTAGAGCCATAAGAAAAAGAAAAGGGCGAAATCGGCGATGGCGGCAATAGCATTTTTGATAAAGTCAGACATTTTATATTCCTTTTATTTATGCGTTTTTGAAACAATTTGAGATTTCTTGTAAGCGAATGATCTGCTGGATGAAGAGGGGGAGCGAAACTAGCCCTTCGACAAATTGGAAGACGTACATGAGGATGGAGAAGATCGCGCCGTAATTGGTTGTGCCGCTGTTGATAACTGCAATGGGGGCATAAACCAGTAATCCGATGATGCCTGTCCAGAGAGCGGCGTAATTCCAGGTTTCAAGATCAGAGAGTTTGATATTCCAGCCTATGAGCGACTTATAATGCGCGCGCATTGCTTCTGTGCCTTCGGCGGAGAGGGCGTTGACCATATTCTCGATCTCGTTGTTGTAGCCCTTGTTATAGATAAAGTTCTTATTCCCGCTAAAAACATAGATGAGTACCATCAGTAGAAAGAGCAGGGTACAAGCCCAGAAAACGGGGATACTCAAGGTAGCTACGACGATCAGGATACCTACAACACCGATCACGCTTGATACGATAGTGGGGACAGAGTTCTCAAGAAACTCGACAAATTCTGTTAATAGGGATGAACGCGCAGAAATCTTTGAGATCGAGCTTTTATTTTCACGTTCCCTGAGTACCATTTCTTCTGAAAGCGTAATATAAATGCTTGTGTAGGCACGAGTGTCATAAAAACGTCTGCCGCTGCCGATGAGTAATCCCAAAATCCCCAAACCAGCCAGTGCATAAATTCCGCTGTAACTTTTCTCCAGAAGGTCATTGATCGCAAAACCAATGAAAAGGGGATAGAGCAGATCGAGAATGGCTTCAAAAAGTACGAGGAAAAAAGTGAAAGATACTTTGCCTTTGAAACGGGATAATAGCCCACCGATAGAGATTGTTGTTTTTTGCATGGGTTTAGTTATCCTTTGGACCCAGCCCAGAAAGCAGTGTCCGATATACAAGATGATGCGCATCTCGCCGCGCAATATACCCTTCGTGAACCGATGACCAGGCAGAATAGATCAGCGCTTCTACAGCCGATACCGCCCAAGCGGTAGGAACTTCGGGAGCCAAAACGCCCTCAGCTTTAAGGTTTTCAAAGAGTTCTACCCAATCATGTGCGTCTTTTTGATATAGTGCTTGAATTTCGGGGTCTTCTTCAAAGGTACGCTCTAGCATTAAAAAATAATACCGATCTCCCAAAGGGATGGTCGCCTCCAAAATACTCAGAAACAAATCAGTGCCTGATAGATTTTGTGCCAAAACAGGTGTCAGGGCATCATTCATTTGTTGATAGGATTCAAGGATCAATTCACGAATAAGGTCATCGCGGGAGGGGAAGTGACGATATAAGGTTGCTCTCCCAACTCCGGCAAAGTCTGCTACTTCACTGATCGGGGCACCAGGGTTTTTAGAAAAAACGATTACTGCTGCATCTAATAAAATCTCACGAGTGTCTTTTTTCATATCAATCCTTTTGTAGTATTTGCATTTCAAATGAGACAAATATGTCTCATTTGAAATGATATTATCTCGTTCTTGATGAATTGTCAAGAGTATTTTTCTCTTTCAGTACAGTTGTCTTTTTTTAGAGAGAAAACTCTCTTTTATCCCGGCATGAATTTCATAAACAGGGATGAAATCCAAGTTCCAGCTGGCTTGTTGTTTTATATATTATTTCTCTAAAAGTGAGAAGTTATATATAATGAAGCAGGAGAAAACTCAAATAAGTGCGTAAAACGGTGAAAACGCACACCTTAAACGGTTGATGTCGCACAGTCAGCGGAGGAGAGAAGACTGGCGAAGGAATTGTACTCTAAGTGTTCGGCATACT
>Ga0233447_1002268_pt1 | contig 13982 bp, 13 predicted proteins | sample SI_124_October20_3_FD_183014 | JGI IMG/M metagenome (GOLD analysis project Ga0233447, IMG submission 183014) | Seawater microbial communities from Saanich Inlet, British Columbia, Canada - SI_124_October2016_135_MG | ecosystem: Environmental > Aquatic > Marine > Inlet | place: Canada: British...
TTTTGGGTTCAGCACCAGGAAGTTTTTTGGAGATTGTTTCATCAGGATGTACCTGCAATGACAACCGCTGTCCTGCATCAATCATTTTTATTAATAACGGGAACTTACCGCCATTAAACCCCTTCCCTACTATATCGACACCATAAACTTCAAGCAATTCCCGTATAGTTTTGCCTTTCAGATAGCCATTTTCTACGATACTTATGGCGTCATCTCTGTCAACAATTTCCCAGGATTCGCCAATTGGGACTTTAGTCTTGGGTAACTCTCTATTAAGATGTGTCTTCAGCATTTCTCCGCCCCATACCAATTCCTTATAAATAGGAGTAAAGAGCAGCGGGTACAAGCTTTGCTTTTCAAGTTTTTTCATGAGTTTCACCTAGTTAAAAATATTTGCAAATACTCCATACGTAATGAATACAGTTTTAATATATACTCTTTTTGTTCAAATATTGGTTTTTTATCGAACTTCTTCTGCACAAATAAATCTATTGACTTTTCTTATTTTTTCAAATTGATAAAAGAGTCAAGGCTCAGTTATACGGTGATAATAGTTGAATCTTTTAAACCATATTGTTTATTTAAACTTTACAAGTAGATTAAGTTATTTATTGTTTGCTCGTTCGTAAAATTTAAACCACGTGAAGCGTGACAATTCGATGATATTTTGGGAGGTAAGCTAATGATTTACACTGAAATAGTTGAACAGAGAGCAAAAAGAGCTAGAGCTATTGCAAAGGTAGGAGGAGTAAACGAGGCTCTGAAATCACATAAAATTCCACAGTATTCGGATATAACATTATCAGAAGCCCTTATTCTTGGCTTGCTTCGCCAGGATGTCAAAAGTTTTATAAGTGTTTTCGGACATGGATCAACAGAAGTTGGAGAAGTGCTTCGTGTTTATGAAGAAGCAGGCTTAGTTAAAACTTATGGTGTTAAAAATGAAATCGAAGCATCTCATGCTGCAACTGCTTTAAGATGGATAACAGGTGAAAAAGCTGCAGTTATAACATCAATCGGACCTGGAGCTTTACAGGCCATGGCTGCTTCATTGGTACCAATTTCGGATGGAATCGGTGTATGGTACCTTTTTGGTGACGAGACTACAGAGGATGAAGGCTATAATATGCAGCAGATTCCGAGGGATGAACAGAACTTGTTTCTTAAAATGGCTAGTAACATGAGCACATCCTACAGTCTACATACTCCAAATTCAATTACTACTGCTTTAAGAAAAGGTTTAAATACAGTGGATCATCCTCATCGCTCCAGTGCTTTTTTCCTTTTGATGCCTATGAATACTCAATGCCAGATGATTAGGTCTTTTAATCTGGATGAATTACCTGAAGGAGCCCCTCCTGCATTAGGAACTAGTATAGATAATACAAATTTTGAACGAGCAATAAACTTAATTAAAAAAGCTTCGAAAATTGTTGTCAGAGTTGGCGGAGGAGCCAGGTCTGCAGGGAGAGAAATTGAAGAAACTCTTGAATTAGTTGATGGGGTCGCGATTACAAGTCCCCTCGTATCAGGAGTTATACCTTATGATCATTCCAGAAACATGACTGTAGCAGGCTCTAAGGGCAGTCTTTGTGGTAATTACGCAATGGAAAATGCAGATCTATTAATTGCCTTAGGGACAAGGTCTGTTTGCCAGTCAGACAGCAGTAGAACAGCATATGTAAATGCCAAATACGTTATCAATGTAAATACCGACTTAGGCTGTGCAATGCATTATAACAAAAGTGTTGCAATTGTCGGAGATGTTTCAACAACTTTGAAAAAATTAAATTCGATATTAAAAGATAAAGGGATTAATAAAGGCACAACTACTTCTGAATGGTTTGATATTTGTAAAACTAAAAAATCAGAATGGAATGCATTTAAGGCTGAGCGTTATAATAACCCAACTCTGTATGATAAGGCTTGGGGAAGGAAAGTAATGACGCAGCCTGCAGCGTTAAAAATAGCTATAGAAATGGCAAAAACAAAAAATGCAGTTTCATTTTTCGATGCAGGAGATGTGCAAGCTAACGGATTCCAGGCAGTTGAAGATCAAAGACTTGGCCAGACTTTTACTGATACTGGAGCAAGTTATATGGGGTTTTCCACTTCTTCTTTGCTTGCTACTGCTATTTCTAAAAAGCCATTTTATGGTGTAGCTTTCACTGGTGATGGATCATTCATAATGAATCCTCAAGTACTAGTAGATGGCACCCAACATGGTGCAAAAGGATGCATCATATTAATGGATAATAGGCGCATGGGAGCAATCTCTGGGCTGCAGTATGCACAGTTTGGTGATGTGAATGACTATGCTACAAATGATTCTGTCGAAGTAGATTATGTTGCATTGGCAAATTCCATAAAAGGAGTCAAGGGTATTTTCGGTGGCTATACTTCAGAAGAATTTAAAAAAGCCCTTAGTGAGGCATTCGCACACATAGGAATTTCGTTAATACATCTGCCGGTTTATTTCGGGACAGACCCTCTAGGCGGACTCGGAGTTTTTGGTAGATGGAATGTTGGTAATTGGTGTGAGAACGTTCAGAAAATGAGACACAAAAAAGGAATGTAAAGGCTTAAAAAATGACAAAAATAGAAGACATTAGCGAATTAAAAAAAATAGCTAAGGATGTTAGAAAGCAGATTATAAATTTGATTGCAGATAAAGGCGTGGGGCATACAGGCGGTTCTTTATCAGAGACAGATATATTAGTTGCACTTTATTTTAATGTAATGAACATTGATTCTAAAAATCCAAAAATGGAGAATAGAGATCGTTTTATTTTAAGCAAGGGTCATTCTTCACCAGGTTTTTATGTCATCTTAGCCGAGAAAGGATATTTTCCAAAAGAAAAGTTGTTGGAATTTGACGAAATCGATTCCATGCTTCAGGGACATCCATGCATGAAGATTACTCCAGGAATTGATATGTCGACAGGGTCATTGGGACAGGGGATGTCAGCTGGAATAGGAATGTTGCTTGGAAGAGATAAACTGGGGTTAGATTTTAATGTATTTGTTCTCATGGGAGATGGAGAACAGGCTGAAGGGCAGATATGGGAAGCAGCAATGTATGCGGGTTCAAATAAGGTAAAAGGCCTAGTAGGCATAGTGGATTACAACAAGGTTCAGCTCACAGGTACTACTCATGATGTTTTGTGTTTAGAACCTTTTGCAGACAAATGGAAAGCATTCGGTTGGCAAGTTATAACATGCGATGGTCACGAAATGGGAGAACTTGTAGAAAGTCTTAATAAAGCAAAAGAACTTTCAAACAAGGCCCCTGTAGTTGTTATTGCTAATACAATTAAGGGAAAAGGGGTTTCATTTATGGAAAATAAATATCAATGGCATGGCAAAGCACCTAATAATGAAGAAAGAATCAAAGCGTTGTCTGAAATTGAACTCATATAGGCACGCCTATTCTTATTTCAAGAGGCGATATGTTCAAAGTACAGGAATTTTCTCTTTAACTTATTGATATAGAAAGAGGTTTATTGCTAATCAAAATAAAAAGATAAAACAAGTTTAACTTGAACTTTCAGACTTCGTAAAATTACACCGTGACAAGGAGGCTTCCGATCCAGTTTTTTAAAATGGATTGCTTAAAGTATATAAATATAGAGAAGGATTGATATATCATGAATATTGGAGAGATGATAGCTCCTAGGGCTGCCTTTGGCGATGCACTGGTAGAGCTGGGTTCTAGAAGAAAAGATGTTGTTGTCCTTGACGCAGATGTTGCTGAAAGTACCCAGACAGCTAAATTTGGCAAAAAATACCCTGATAGGTTCTATCAAATAGGTATTGCTGAACAGAACATGGTAGGTATTTCTGCCGGAATGGCAACGATGGGATTGGTACCATGGGTTTCAACGTTTGCTGTATTTTTGGCAAAGAGAGCTGTTGATCAGATAAGAGTATCTGTTGCTTACCCTAAACTGAATGTAAAGCTGAATGGCGCCTATGGAGGTATACCAACAGGTAGAGCAGGTGCTACACATCAATCCGTGGAAGATATAGCCGTTATGAGATGTATGCCTAATATGACAGTTATCTGTCCAGGCGATCCTTTAGAGGTTCAGCAAGCTGTATATAGAACAACAGATATGAATGGTCCTATATACTTGAGAACCGTCCGCTGTCCTATCCCGGTAATCTTTGATTCAAAGCATAAATTTGAAATTGGAAAATCCTATCAGCTTACTGACGGTAGAGATGTAACAGTAATTTCAACAGGTATGATGACACCTAAAGCGCTTGAAGCAGCAAAAGAATTAAAAACTAACCATAACATTTCAGTCAGGTTGATTCACATGCCAACCATAAAACCAATTGATAAAAATGCAATAGTAAATGCGAGTAGAGAAACAGGTTCTCTTATAACGGTCGAAAATCACAGTATACTTGGCGGTCTTGGTGGTGCTGTAGCTGAAGTATTAACTGAGTTTGCACCATGCCACTTAACAAGACTTGGTTTCCCGGATACTTTTGGCGAATCGGGCGACGATGAAAAAATATTTAGTAAGTTTGGCATGAATGTTGAGTCAATTGTTAACAAAGCAAAACAACTCTGTAAATCATAATTTGAACAACATATCAGGGAGAAAAAATGAAGATTGCAGTAATTAACGAAACTAGTGCGGCTGACAAAAATATTGATATTATCAATGCTTTAGATGGCAGAGGACATGAGATTTATAATCTCGGAATGAAGAAATCGGGAAGCCCCCCTGAACTGACATATATACACACTGGCTTATTAACGGGTCTTCTACTAAATCTCAAAAAGGTTGATTTTGTTGTGGGAGGCTGTGGGACAGGTCAAGGATATTTGAATTCTGCGATGCAATACCCGGGCGTATTCTGCGGATTGATGCAAAATCCAATGGATGCATGGTTATTTGCTCAAATCAATGGTGGGAACTGTTTATCGCTAGCATTGAATTTTCAATATGGATGGGCAGGAGATGTGAATTTAAAATTTATGTTCGACAGACTATTTTCATTTGAAAAATTGGGAGAGGGATATCCTGAACATAGAAAAACTTCACAGCAGCAGAGTAAACAAACCCTTAATGAGATTTCATATTTAGCGCATAAGCAAATGCATGAGATTATTATGTCCATTGACAGCAGCATTGTAAAAAATGTTCTGGCCTACCCTGGCATTTTGGAATTCCTTGATATTCATGATGTTGAAGATAATGATTTGAAAAATATTTTAGCCAAATTTATATAAATATTGAAAAAAGTTTAATAGCAATGAATAAATTAAAAATAGCTTTTATTGGATGCGGCAGGATTTCCGATCTTCATTACTTAGGCTATAAGGATAACCTGACAGCAGAGCTTTATGCAATATGTGACACAAGGATAGATCTACTAAAAAAACGCCAGAAAGAATGGGATGTACCAAAGATCTATACTGATTATCATGACATGTTGAAAAACAAAGATATTGATGCGGTAGAAATTCTTACGCCACAACATTTCCATACTGAGATGGCTATTGCCTGCTTAAAAGCAAAGAAACATGTAGCTTTGCAGAAACCCATGACTCCAACAATTGAAGAGGCAGAAAAAATTGTCAATGAAGCACAAAAACATAAAGATCTAATACTCAGAATAACAGACAACTATCTTTTCTATCCGCCTTTGGTATTTGCTAAACAGCTTATTGAAGACGGAATTATTGGGAATCCACAAAATATCAGAATCAAGATGTTCGCGGGTAATGACACCGGTGGCTGGGAAGTCCCTCTGAATTCATGGGAATGGAGGATAAAAGAAAACAAAGCTGGCAGACCTCGGCAAACTTGGGATCATGGACAACATCTATGGTCGACTGCATGGTACCTTATGGGAGAATTTTTACAGGTAAAAAGTTGGATTGATTATACAGAAGATGGAGCTATCGATTCACCTGCAGTTGTTATTTGGAAGCATAAGGGAGGGAAAAAACTTGGCATGTGTGAATACTGCTATTCCCATGATATTGAAATTCCATCGACTTATTATTCATGTGATGAATGGTTTGAAGTTACTGGTCCCAAGGGTCTTATAATGGTCAACACATGTACTGGTGAATTGTTACAAGGACCTTCCGTAAGTGTATTTACAAAAGATGGGTGGAAATATTATTCAGACATAGAAAGTGACTGGGCATCTAGCTTTGTTGGAGCTACACATAACTTTGTAAATTCTATATTGGGCAAAGAAAAACCTCTCTTGGTCCCTGAAGATGGCATTGAAATTCTTAAATTCTCTTTTGCTATCCAAGAATCAGATAAAACAAGCAGTGAAATACATCTCGACTAAATATCGACTAAAAAATAATGGAGTAAAAAAATGTCAAACAAAATATCCAAGTTAAAGTTATTTATCAATGGAAAATGGATTGAGTCTAAAACAGACAATTATTCAAACTGTTACAATCCGTCAACAGGTGAATTGACAGCAATGTCACCGCAGTGCACAAAGGAAGAAGTCGGACTCGCAATAAAAACAGCAAAGGAAGCATTTTCAAAATGGGCAAGCACTCCAGCCAGTCAACGAGTACAAGTACTATTTAGAATGAAAACTCTTGTGGGAGAACATCTGGATGAATTAACTGAAATATGTGCTAGAGAAAATGGAAAATGCTGGGATGAAGCAAAGGGCGACGTCCTTAAGGCGCTTGAAGTTATTGAATTTGCATGTGGTATCCCACAGTTGATGAAAGGTGATGCTCTTATGAACTGTTCAAGTGGATACGATACTACTCAATACAAAGAGCCCATCGGGACATTTCTTGGATTATGTCCATGGAATTTTCCTGCAATGATACCACATGGCTGGATGCTTCCTATCTGTATAGCCACAGGCAATACATTTATTCTTAAACCCGCAAAAGACGTACCTCTTACTTCAATAAGATTTATGGAGTTATGGGAAAAGGCCGGATTACCAAATGGTGTTGTAAATATGGTTACATGCGACAGGCATGTTTCTGAGTATATGATCAAGCATCCGGACATTGCAGGAATTTCCTTTGTTGGATCAACAAGTGTTGGGCAACATATTTATACAACAGCAGCCCAGGCAGGAAAAAGAGTTCAGATCTTAGGAGAAGCAAAAAACCACGCACTTGTTTTAAAAGACTGTAATCTTGACAGAACTGCAAGAGGCATAATAAATGCTACCTATGGCTGTGCCGGCGAAAGATGCATGGCTCTTCCCGCTATTGTTGTAGAAGAAGACATTGCCGATGATCTAGTTGTTCTCCTTAAAAAATATGCGCAGGAATTGAAAGTTGGTCCAGCTTACAATAAAACTTCATCTCTTGGTCCAGTTATTTCATTGCAACATAAAAAAGCCGTAACCGGATGGATAAATAAGGGTGTAGAAGAAGGTGCTGAACTTATACTTGATGGTAGAAAAATCAGTATTCAAGGGTACGAAAATGGTTTTTACATGGGACCTACAATATTTGATCACGTTAAGCCAGGTATGAGTATTGGCGATGATGAAATATTCGGACCTGTGACCTGTGTAAAAAGGGTTAAGAATTTTGAAGAAGGTATAGAGTTAATGAACTCAAACCAATTTGCAAATGGTTCAGTTATCTATACACAGAATGGCTTTCATGCACGTGAATTTGTTAGACGTACACACGGAGGTATGGTTGGAGTCAATGTCGGAATTCCTGTGCCGTTGAGTGTGTTCGGTTTTACCGGACATAAAAAATCATTTATTGGAGATTTACACGTTATGGGTACTGATGGTGTTAGATTCTACACTCAGCTGAAATCAGTTACAACGCACTGGTTTAATGAAAGAGATGCAGGCAAAAAAGTAGATACATGGGATGGTATGTTGAATGAATAGAAGACAACAGAACAATACTCAACAACAGATATTGCGGATTCAGAAAAGATTTTGCCAAGTAAAAAGAAAGCTAAAAAAATTCTAAATTCTAAATTCTAAATAATCTTTACCTATCCATTTCCTCAGTGGCACAGGTACTTTTACGCTACTATCTTGTTGTTGGAATTGTTCAAGTATTGCTGGATATAACCTACTTGTAGCAAGTCCGGAAGCATTAAGGGTGTGAAGATATTCGTTTTTACCTGTTTCTTGTCTTTTAAACCTAATATTGCCACGTCTTGACTGATAGTCTCTGGCACTGGATGCCGAGCTTACTTCCTTGTATTCGTTCATACTTGGAATCCAAATTTCAATATCGTAAGTTTTTGCCATGGATGCGCTACAGTCTCTCGCTGCTAGCTTCGAAACCTGGTAATGCAAACCAAGGCCCTTTACAAGTTTTTCTGCCTTGCCTATCAATTCTTCCAAAGCACTGTCTGAATCTTCAGGCTTCGTAAACTGAAACATTTCAACTTTGTTGAATTGATGTCCGCGAATCATACCTCTTTCCGAAGCCCGATAACTACCGGCTTCTTTTCTATAACAAGGAGTATAAGAAAAATATTTTCTAGGCAGATCTGTTTCTTTTAAAATCTCATCTCTATGATAATTAATTAGTGCTGTTTCGGAAGTAGGAAGCAAAAAATGAGTACTTTTCCTGCCATGTTCTCCTTCTAAAAGAAAAACATCGTCCGCGAACTTAGGAAACTGTCCGGCCGTGTATCCGCATTGATTTATAAGTAGGTGCGGGGGAAGAATAAACTCATACCCATCTTTTGTATGTTCTTCAATAAAGTAGTTTAAAAGAGCCCATTCAAGCAAAGCACCATCACCCTTGTAAAGCCAAAAACCCGTACCGCCTATTTTTACCCCGCGTTCATAATCAATCAACCCAAGCTTTTTAGCTATATTCATATGATCTTTTGGTTTAAAGATAAACTCAGGCTTGCAACCCCAACTACGTATTACTTCATTATTTTCTTTGTCACCTAGTACAACGTCTTCTGCAGGCATATTTGGTAAGGCAATCAGAATTTCGTTTAACTTGATAGATGTTTCATTCAATTTTGCATCAATTTCTTTGATACAATCTCCGACCTGTTTCATTTCTTTCAACAGTTCACTAATATCTTTGCCCTCTTTCTTCAACTTAGGGATATTGCATGATACTTCATTTTTTCTGGCTTTTAACTTTTCAGTTTCAAGAATAAGCGCTCTTTTTTGTTTGTCCAGTTCAAACAGTTCGATAAAATCAACACTATCCATTCTTTTAAGCAGTGCTTTTCGAACCTTCTCGGGTTCTTGTCTAATAAGGTTAATATCAAGCATAATTTCTCCATTTTATAAAATATGTTGAATATTCAGTAAAAGCTAGATTTCTTTGGCAGAAGTCATTCCGCACAAATAAATCTATTAACTTTTATCATTTTTTCAAATTGAGAAAAGAACCAACGTACATTTAAGAGCAGCAATAAGTTCAGAGTATACTAAAACCAGTCCATTTTTAGAATTTTTATTAAATCCACAGTTTGCTTTTTGATTACAAAGGAGGCTTTAGCAGACTTACTTCTGCAGCAGGAAGCTGAACTCAAGGAACATGTTGTGGCACACCATTATCACGATTCCAAAGCATTAATAAAATATGTTATGAACAATTATGAAGTAAAATATTCTCCCACAGGAATGGTTGTTCTGCTTCACCGACTTGGTTTCACATATAAAAAGCTTAAAATAATACCAGGTAAGGCAGATGCAGAGAAACAACTGGAATATCTTGAGAATGAGTTAAAACCAGCCATCGACAAGGCATCTGATGAATCACCATTATATTTTTTGCAGATGGCGTTCACCCAACGCATAATGTTCAGCCTCAGTGTGGCTGGATACTTAAAGGGTCCAACAAGGAAATTCAAACAGTTCAGAAATGCCGTATTTGGCTTTTTTGAGAATATAGAAAAATACAAAAAAGAGCTTTCAACTTTATTAGTTGATAATTTTCAAATTATTGGAAATTGATAATCTTAAAAAATATACTCGCCCTGCATAATAGAATAGTGATATAATTTTATGTTTAGGATGCATTTCTAAATTTCGAAAAATCGAGTGTGCCGAGTATATAGGAACTTGCTCTTTAACTTATTGATATAGTTATTTGAATTCTTTTAAACAACAAATTTGGCCTAAGTTACTGTGCAAGCGCGGAAAAACTCTTTAAAGGCTCGAACGACAATAAAAATATCCTCATATTTAAAATCCATGTGCGTCACAAGTCGAACAGGACTATCATCATAAATTAATATACCTTTTGACTTTAAGAACAGATAAAGTTCATCGACCGATTTACTCTTTAAAGTCATAAAAACCATATTGGTCTGAACTTCATCTACATCTAATTCATCAATCTCAGATAATTTTTCAGCCAATAACCTTGCATTATCATGGTCATCTGCCAATCTATTGATATTATTTTCTAAAGCATAAAGTCCACCTGCAGCAACAATGCCAGCTTGCCGCATTCCTCCTCCAAGCATTTTTCGCCATTTTCGAGCTTCATTAATTAATTCTGCTTTCCCACAAAGCAGAGAACCTACAGGCGCACCCAATCCTTTGGATAAACATATAGAAACAGAATCAAAATGCTGTGAAATTTCTTTCACATCCACACTAAGTTTTACAGATGCATTAAAAACTCTTGCACCATCCAAGTGTATCTTTAGGTTGTTTCCTTTAGCAAATCTTCCCGCTTCATCTAAATATTCCAGAGGAAGAACCTTTCCAAACATAGTATTTTCAAGGCACAATAACTTTGTCCTAGCAAAATGAAAGTCATCTGGTTTGATCACATTTTTTACCTTCTCTAAATCAAGGCTTCCATCTTTCTCAAACTCTAAAGGCTGAGGTTGAATACTGCCAAGAACAGCTGCCCCTCCCCCCTCATATTTATAGGTATGAGCCTGTTGTCCTACAATATATTCATCGCCTCGTAGACAATATGACAATAAAGCCATAAGGTTACTCTGTGTTCCACTCGGAGCATAAATAGCCATCTCCATGCCAAGCATTTCGGCTGCAATTTTCTCAAGTCTGTTTACTGTAGGATCATCACCACACACATCATCCCCTACTTCTGCTTTTGCCATAACCGTACGCATTGCCTCTGTAGGTTTAGTTACAGTATCACTCCTTAAATCAATAATTTTCACTAACTATTCCCTCTCTTGAAACTAAGCAAGCTTAGATTTATCTTTTACTTTTTCCACAACATTAGTTTCATCACAAAGCATACAAAAATCACAGGGCTTCTTTAACACACAAAACTTTTTCTGTCTAACATAAAAAACAAACTTGTCAATGTAAAAGAAACAATGTATAATTTTATTACAACAAGAGCAAATAAAAAAGGAAATTAATATGATCAATAGATTTTTAGATCACACGGCAAATGAGCGCACATATCTATCCTGGATCAGTACTGCCATAGCAATTATGGCTTTTGGGTTTGTTGTTGAAAGATTTGATATTTTTATTTCATATCTAAGCAGAATGCTAGGAAATGACACAGAACTAGGGCATTCTTACTCAGCCGACATTGTGGGTGTTGGTCTACTTTTCATTGGTATTTTTATCATAATTATGTCAACCGTAAGGTTTATCTTGTATAAAAAAGCAATAGCCTCTGAAAAATTTTTACCTTACGGTTCTGTAAGAGTTATTGTTCTTCTAGCTGTTGTAATGACATTTCTGGGAGGCTTTTTGATTTTCTACCTATGGCACCATACTCATTAGATTTGCTCGGCAAAAATCTTTCCGCACGATCAAATTGTTATATATACTTAGTATAAGGACCTTCACCTGCTTCAATTCTAAATTCGACAGCAGCATCAGAGCCAGAACCTTCTGTAACGATTGTTAACCTATCGCGATCCACCTGTACATCAAATTTTTCACTATACTGAAATCTATGAAGGCTTGATTGCCCATACAATATTTTGACTTGCATTTTGTAATTATCAAGATTACTAGGATCAAAATCAACTGACATAGTTGGTTTACGAAATTTTATCTCGCATGACTTTCCAGCATCAACTTTTTTCGAACTATTTTCTGAGTCTGGAAGATAATGCAGGCCCCTAGCGGGAGTAATTGATCGATCTAGTAATGTAAGGTCAGCATTAATATTCAAATTCACTTCAGAATTATTAGCAACTTTGGCTGTTATATATTCATCGGCAAGTGCTGCTCCAGCAATTAACATTACCGCGATAAAACACATTAACTTTTTCATAATAAGCCTCCTAATTTTTAGAATCTCATACAACCAAAACCGACTCTACTCAACCATCCTTTAATAAAAGGTTACTTTTTTGCAAAATGTCAAGTTCTTTTTATAAAAAAACAAAATTATTATTTCAAGCCTAATTTTTTAAGTTCTTTGGCTAGATTATTTTTTTATTTTACATCAATATTGGGTATTAATTCCTGTTCTTTGTTTAGCAATATACCTCTTGCTAGTTCGTAAAGTTGATATTCAAATGTTACCCTTTTATCTTCCTCTAGTAATAAAAAAGCACTGTTAAGTATATGGCTGCTCTTTTCTATTCCTAAACATTTTAAGAGGTAATACAATACCCTATACATAACCCCTATGGCTAAGATTCATATTTATCAGAAATTTGGGTTCTTTGTGGAGTAAAATATTTAAAAAGTACAAGTTAAACTTGTTTTATCTTTTTATTTTGACTAGCGATGCAATCTCTTTCTATATCAATAAGTTAAAAAGCAAATTCCTATACTCTAAATTGAATATCCAATATCCAGCAAGAGATGTCCAATGATGAGGGGAAACAACATGGTAGATTCAAACAGAAAGCTTGATTTACAGGAACGTTTTATAGACTATGCAGTAAGTATAATACAGCTTTCGGAAAAGCTGCCTGAAACTAAAGCTGGAAAGCATACATGTGGACAAATTTTAAGAAGTGGAACATCTCCGGATCCAAACTACGGTGAGGCCCAAAGCGCAAACTCAAAAGCTGATTTCATTCATAAACTAAAAATAGCTCTTAAATGTATTTCGGCTCTTTTCTCAATTTGAAAAATTGAGAAAAGTTATAGATTTATTTGTATGGAAGGACTTCCGACAAAGCAATCTGGTGCTTTTCAGAGAGGCCTAATATAATATCAGTTTTCGAGTATATTTCAGGGTAATTCCTTTCCAAATAATGCACAAACTTTAATGTTTTAAAAGCATCAAACCAAACATGGAAAGCCCATAACAATTTTTCTCTAGCCTTTTCAGACAGATTCAGTTTATCTCTTTTGACATTGTTTTTAAAAATATTCGACCATATTACGTTAAAATTCAATGATAAAAAATAGCTTTTTGCCTCTTCTTCTAGAGAACCTAAAAACAGATTTGAGTCTGAAACATTTTCTTTTTTTATCCAGTTTTCAGCATTCAGCAGAGTATCTTTCAAAACATCAAATATTTTAGAATTGTACAATTTTAATTTTGTTCCGTTTAAACTCTCCTGCACTTTAGGTCCTGTCCCAAAGGGTACTCTATCTGAAGGCCTGGCAGATTGATATACTGTCGTATCAGTTATTTCCATAATAGGACCAAGTTTTCTAAGGGCCTGCATAAAATAAAAATCTTCTCCTCCTCTATGCAGTTTCATACCCCCTGCCCTTACATAAGCATCCGCCCTACATGCCATAGCAGAACCAATTGTATGATAGGCATAAGGAGACCCTGCTCTCTCCAAATTCTCAACATAATATCTTATCGAAAATTCATATTCTCTAATTGCTCTTTCCTCTTCAGAACCTTTACCTGGAAGATGTTTGAAACTTACAGAAGCTGCCGTTATATCTTTATGCTTATCAAAAAACTTTTCTATTGCTTCAAAATAGTTCTTTTCTACAAGAGTATCCGCATCAAGACTGATTATGATCGGATCATCATTCCGATCATAGGCAGACCTATTCTTGTTACAACCTTCCAGTAAACAATTTTCTGACTGAAATTTCATATTTTTTGGGAAAAAATGGGTGGACTCGAGCATCAG
>Ga0233447_1002276_pt1 | contig 13936 bp, 11 predicted proteins | sample SI_124_October20_3_FD_183014 | JGI IMG/M metagenome (GOLD analysis project Ga0233447, IMG submission 183014) | Seawater microbial communities from Saanich Inlet, British Columbia, Canada - SI_124_October2016_135_MG | ecosystem: Environmental > Aquatic > Marine > Inlet | place: Canada: British...
GTTACGACAACGATTGCGAGGAGAAGCAAAAAAGGGTTTGTTTTAAACAAGAGACTGTCTACGAAAAGGATTTTGACATGCCTGTATTATGAATAAAAAAATAGAAAGGTGCAAAAATGAAAAAAGGTGACGGAAGTTTTGTTAATGCAAGGTTAACAGTGATTTTAGCAGTTATTACTTCATGCTTCATCTCAGCTAGTGTTATTGCGGGAGATCCTCCAGGGCCACCACCCAAGGGGCAAGAGCAGGTGTGGACTTCTGTGGAAGGGAATATAAAATACTATGTTCGTGTGGGCGAAAAAGTAAAAAAAGGGCAACCTCTATTTTTTGTCGTAACGAACGATTATCGTCCTGAAAAGGTTGCAGAACTCGAACATAATGTCGAATATTATAAAAAATGTTTTAATCGCGATAAAACACTACTTAAAACACATTCTGTATCTCAGCAGGATTATGATGATTCAGAGCATTTACATCAACAAGCTGTAGATGACTTAGCTGTTCTTAAAGCTAGCATTCAACAGGGGCTTTATGTTGCCCCATTTGATTGTGAAGTCACTAAACGCTTATATCTTAATGGTTCCGGGATAGGAGATGGTAATCCTGCAATTGATATTAAGCCTATAAAAATTCAGCCTAAGTATACAGAAAAACCTACGCCCCAAAATCAAGCTAAATGATCAATTAGAAATTGATCATTTAGACACATTGGTAGAATTGTAAAGATACAATGTTGGGCTTAAACGACTGTGCACGTCATTATTGTAGTAAATATTAACGTGTATCGGTCTTTTTGGATTTATTTACCAGAGATTCTTCCATGCGAGTAAGTCTATATTTATTTTACTGCCTTCAGAAATAGTAAAATAAAGGAAGATCGATGAAATCAAAGTATATAAAAAAATTTACTTATTATCCATTATGCATCTTTTTACTGCTCTTGGGACTGTATTTAACTATAACAAGCAATATTTTCTTGAGCAAAGTAGTGGCTCCCGTTGTAGGTTTCTTGATTGAGTCTGACTTTACGGTAAAACGTGCCAAATATGATCTCTTCTCATCACATCTGGAGATTTATGATGTAAAAGTTGGCAAGAAAGACAATCCTTTTATATCTGCAAAGAGTGCCTCAGGTTACATCGATATATTTTATTTATTCAAAAACACACTAAAACTCAGTGAAGTTTGTGTCGATGGAATTGATTTAAATTTTGTGAAAGACAGGAGAGGAAGGTGGAGTCTTCCATGGCTTTATACAAACTCTTCAGACGATTATCATTCTAAATTTATTTTAGATTTTACAGATGTAAATGTTTTTAACTTGAATCTCAATTTTAAAGATAGCTTAAACGAAAGTCCTATATATATAAAGCTCAACAATCTTAAATTAGGCGCAGAGCGTTTTAAAAATGGACTTTTGTCTTTAATTAAATACAATGGAAATCTTAAGCTAGAGCTGGGCAAAATAGTTGATGTTAGCAGGGGGGATATTAAAGGAGAGTTATCTGTTAACCTTGATGATAACTGTATACCTTCACATGTGAATATGTCTACCCACTTCTCTGACTTGATTGGAAATATCGATAATACTAGGATAGCAAACAGAAAGATTAGTTTTAAAACGAACATAAAAAGACAAGAAGACGGTTATCATGCTTACGATATAATGTCGAAGGGGACTTTACTTTTATCCAATATTAATTTTACTGTTGGTAATTATCAGTTTGCTGATGATGTTCCGCTAGATTTATTTGTGGATTACAAGCTTAATTTAGATTTCAATAAAAAAACGGTTTCTGTAAAAAACTTGAACTCGACCTTATCTGTAGGAAATGAAGATCTTTTTTCTTTAAGCTTGGATAAGTCATTTATTTTAAATTATGGAATAAGGCGCTTTTTACACGCCGAAGCTTCACCTGTTATTGATATAAATTTCAAAAATTTGGATTTGAAATTATTAAATATATTTATGAAAAAGAATGTACGTTTTTTTTCTGGGAAACTGAATTCTAATTTAGCATTATCCATAGATTCGTATAATAGTGATATTTCATTTAATGGCAATACAATAGTAGAAGATTTATCATTCGAAATTAACAATTGTAAACCAACTGATTTTAAAAAAGATCAAACGTTAAACTTTAATATAAAAAATGATATAAATTTTAATGTTTCTGGATTGAATAAATTTTGCATTAATGACTTCAAGTTTATAGCTAGACAGCCTAAGAACGATGTCGAAAGTATTTTTATTCTCAAAGCACCATTTTCTTTTGAGCATAAACAGAACATGTTGGTTTTAGATAAGGATATTAAAGTTGAATTGGCTGTTAATAAATTCCATATTACAGATATTGTAGAGTACATCCCCAAAAGTTTTCCAATAAAATTAAATGATGGATATTTAAGATATAAGTATCTATTTACAGTCCCAAAAACATTGGATTCTCTTAATGTAAATGGGCAAGTTGAACTCTTATATTCAAACTTTAGCTTTTATGGTAAACCAGTTAATAACCTTAGCATCTTAAACAAAATAAATGCTGTATTTTATGATATTGATACCGTGAAAGTAAAAGATTGCGTCACTGAACTATATATAAACGGTGTGCTGGGGTTTTTAGCTAAAACTACCGGTAAAATAGCAATTAATGAGAAAAAGAACACAAACTTGACAGTGTCAATTAAAAATTTTAATAAATATTTCTTTGACTTGTTTTGCAATGGTATTTCAAAAAACATAACTAAACTTTGTGGTAATGGAAAAATAGTTTTTGATTATACAGAGTCTGACAGAACAACGTCTGTTAAAGGCGATTTTAATCTTTCTGATACAGTTTTAGGCAGTAAATTAGATTTACAAAACCTATCCGGAATTTCTGGTGGATTGAAATTTAATATCGTCGAAACTGATGACTATATTAATATTGATAAATTTGATCTCTCTCTAATGAAAGAAGATGTAAAAGTTGTAAAACTGAATATTAATGGACTTTTTCCTGTACCGATAAAAAAAGGGATGTCAAATTTGACTATAGATTCAGACAGTATTGCTCTTGATAAAATAGTAGATATGTGCGCAATACTAAGTCAAGATAGTGTCGCATCAATGCCAGAACTAACGGAAGAGTACGATCCTATTGATTTTAAAGGTTTGGACTTGAAGTGCGATATTAGTTTAAATGATATTTTTTGCGGTGATCTAATTAAATCAAGTTATTATGGAAAATTGGATGTTAAAAATAATAAAGTAAGTTTGTTGAATAAAAGTCTAAAGGTTAATGGCACTGACGTTAAGTTTCATGGAGAGGTAAATACTGGTTATTCCAATGGCTATCCATACAGTCTTAAGACTGAGTTTAATAATCTTGACTTGAATCCGATCATAGAGACTTTTATTGTCGGAAAATATCAAAAAACCAAAGGTTTGGTTGATTCGTTTTCTTTATCTTTCCAGGGTAAAGGATTTAGTAAAGAAAATTTAAAGAAAAATCTAAATGGCAATTTAGATATCATGTTAAGCAAACTTTCATTGCCGCATCAGATTGGACAGTACAAGCTGCTGTATATTATGCTCATGCCATTTGAAATTTTAGTAAAGCTAAGAGAGATGTTACCTGGAGGATTGCTGATAAAAAATTTAAAAAAAGGTGTTGAGTCGGCTAAAAAGATATTTGCAAATAAAGATAATATAAATTTAACAACTGGTGAGATTCGTTTGGCTGCGGAAGATGGTGAAGTCAAACTAAATAAAATACGTTTTGTCGGTGGTAAAAATGATCCTGTAAAGTATTCAGACTTTTCAGGAACAGTTGATTACAATGGAGAAATAGATATAATTGCTCATTCTAACATTAGCCATGTCAAATTACCCATTAATATTTATGGTACAGTCGATAAACCATTGATTAATTATGCGATTTTTATCCCCAAAGTTTTAACGCTAAATACAATCAATATTCTAAATCCTATGAATATCGTAGACTTAGTCATTGATGCTGGTGAAGGTGTCACTAATACCTTGGAGAGTACCGGCAATGCGGTTGTAGCACCGTTTAATAATGTGAATGAGCCCAGAATCGAAATCAAATAATGTTATATGCTCAACGTAGCTATAATTGATACTTTTAAAGCTTACGTTTTGAACTCAAAATGTGGCAAAGCGACAGTGTCAGGATCGTAGCTCGTGGAGCGTAGTCCGAAGCGATTATTTACTCAAGTTTTGCAGTTCATTATTGTGCTTAAATTTATGCAGCTACAGCGCATAGTACTAACATACAACAGCCTTTCATGCTTGAATTGTAATTTAATGTAACCTTTTACAATATAGCATGTTAGGCGTTGTTATTTAACCTGATTTTAAGTTAGATTGGGGCTGAATTTGAACTGCAAAACTTAAGTATATAATTGTTGTTCGTGATTTAGAATCAGGTTCAGTTTTGTATGTTGGTAAAGGTAAAGGCTCAGATGCTCTGATAAAATTTTCACAGAGTCTAAAAAAATCAAAATGTAGGATTGAAGCCATTGCAATGAATATGTCAAAAGCTTATATATCTCATGGGCTAAAAATAATTTACCTGATGCTGATATTGTATTGGTGCAGAAACTTTACTGAAAGAATGGTGTATAAAACATCAAAAGCTACGGGAGTTAGTGAACTTAATAACAATCCTCGATGCAGAGCATTTTTGCTAAACGCAAAACTTTTATCGCTTTGCTAAAAAGCGAGGTATTTATTGGTATTGTTCTAAAAACATTCAACGATGCAAAGCATCGGGGAATTAAACCCTATTTCGATTAAAATGGCAAAAACTATCAAAAATCATATAGAAGGAATTCTTGTATTCTGGCGTAATGACAGACTAACAAATGCACATATGGAAGGATTTAATAATAAAATAAGATGGCTGATAAGGCAAGCACATGGTTATAGAGACAGTGAATACTTTTACTTGAAAATATTTTATTTACCAAACCTCAAAACATCTAAAGAACTATGAATTTACTGTTTAAACCCCCGAAGAGCCGGAAACGTTCGTTAATTTAATTCTCAGTGGAGCCTAATCAAAAAAATAGTTTTTACAAAAAAACATGGAACCTTGTTTCTTTATCCTGTATAATGGGCTGTACGTACAATGGTTGATAATGTAGAAATATTATCACCTAAAGATTAAGGAAAGGGGGACAATGGCTATGAACAAAAAATAGTTAACAAAGACGGAAAAACCAGAACGTACAAAAAAATAATCAACTACTTGAATCAAATGCAATTAACCGAAGATGAGATTAAATTAGTGACATGTGAAGTCTTTCCATAAAGAACCGACCTGTCAATCAGGACGATAGCACAACCATAAAAAGATGAAAGACTATGGGGGAACAGCTAAAAATCGGTGGATGTCAACGAAATCTTAGCAACTACCACCCAAAAGGCCACAACGCCCTCTGTGATTTAGAGAACATAACTCCATATAGTATCAGCGATGATGAAGGTCAAGCTCTTCACATGAGTGGGCAATGCCAGTCCCGCAACCATCCTTCACACTACTCTCAAGTTTTTCAGTAGCTCCAGCCACAATATTCTTCATTTCTTCTTCATTCAATTCCATTTTTTTGTTTTTGGGCATCGAGTTTTTTTGTTTTTTTAGTCTTTCATCCTTTAATGATCGTTTTTTAGTACTCATTTTGAATCCCTTTCATGTTGTATTTTATGCATGGGTGTTTCTATAAGGTGATTGATCTCAAAATCGATTGCCTTGTTAATAATTATAATTTAGGTACACCGATGATTTTATGTGTTGTTTCTCTTTTCGTGTACTAACTCATATAAATGTTCTATACTAACCAACTAAACATGGTGCGTGACAATGACATCCATTTATTTCATTTTTGTCGTTTATCCTTCGTTGAACGTCTATCCCTGCAGAAATCTTGCTTATGTCTTCATCTGTTAACTCTACAATCCCTTGGTCTTTTCTTTCTTTCTTTCTTTCTTTCTTTCTTTTAATTAATTTCTTTTTTGCACTCATATTGAATTCCTTTCATGTTACACTTAATAGTGCATTTTTCTTTAATTCGGATATGTTAGCACTATTAGTAGGTAGTACTGCATCTACCATAACTGTCTTTATTATCTATTATATCAAATAACTTTTGAAATTGCAACATCACTTACAATTAAATTATATTCATGAAGCAATGAGGATATATTTTTTACTAAATTTTTTATATTGCCTGGACAAAACAAATCTATATGATAATCTTTATCCTATTTGAAGTTTGGGATTTTTATCATGAGAAAAGTAACAACTTTTGATCAAGACTTGACATGTTGGAATTTTAGTTTTATGGAGAAGTTATAATGCGAGATTCGCGTTTTATTATAGGAATAGACCTTGGTACCACTAACATTGCGGTTACTTTTGTCGATACGTATGACAGAGATAGAAAAATAGAGCTGTTTAAGATTCCTCAGTTTAGTGCTCCAGGAGAAGTTTTTGAATCAGAACTTTTGCCTTCGTTCTGTTGTTTTCCTGACAAAAAACTATTGCCTAACTCCATGCGACTACCGTGGAAAAGTAAAATGGAATATGCTGTTGGGATATTTGCAAGAGACTATGGTTCTGCGGTACCAAACAGATTTGTTTCTTCAACTAAATCTTGGCTTTGTCATGCGGGTGTCAACAGGAAGGGAAAGCTTCTTCCTTGGAGAAGTGAGATAGAAAATATTCTTAAATCTCCTGTAGAAATAACATCATATTTTTTGGAACACATTAAAAAAGCTTGGGACAATAAATTTGCCAAGGCGAAGGATTTGTATGGCAATCCATGTGTACTGATAGACCAACAGATTGTCATTACTATTCCTGCCAGTTTCGATGAAACCGCTCGAGAATTGACTGTTGAAAGCGCTAAAAAGGCCGGATACAAAAATATTAATCTGTTGGAAGAACCGTTAGCGGCCTTTTACAGTTGGCTCGATTATAACTGCACTAATTGGATCGATATCATAAAACCACATGAAAAGGTGCTTATTCTTGACATTGGAGGTGGTACTTGCGACTTTTCAATGATTGAAATGAGTGAAGAAGGTTCCTTGGTTAGAACTGCTGCTGGCAATCATTTACTGCTCGGCGGCGATAATATAGATATTGCGATTGCCAAAATTATTGAAAAAGAATGGAATACATGTCTTTCTAATGGAGAATGGTTGACTCTTTGCCAAAAAACTCGTGATGCAAAAGAAAAGCTACTTAGCACTGAACTAGAAACAGTTGATGTAGTGCTATTATCACAGGGAAGCTCTGTTGTTGGAAGCGTAAAAAAATATACTTTAAATAGAAATTTACTTAAAGAATTGATAGTTAATGGTTTTTTTCCAGTAATTCCTAGCGATACGTCGGCACCACAGAAAAAAAGCGGTATTCAAACAATGGGATTGCCATATGTTGCTGACCCGGCGCTAACTAAATATTTACTTCATTTTCTTAAATATGCAAATAACGTATCATTATCTGCTAATAGCGCCCATAATGGTTTATTGAAACCGGACAAAGTCCTCTTTAATGGCGGTACTATGATTCCTGATATTATAAGACAACAGATAATGAATGTTATTCATGAATGGTTTTCGGCGTCTGAAGAAATAGTTGAGCTATCTTCTAGGGATTTAAGCTTGGCTGTTGCGTATGGAGCGTCATACTACGCAAAGACACGTCGCGGTGAAGGAGTAAAAGTTAAAAGTGGTACAGTTCTTTCATATTTTCTGAAAGTTTCTAGCAAGACAGATGAAAGAGAGAGTTTTGTGTGTGTAATGCCAAGAGGTATAGATGAAAATGTTGATGTAACTACACCTAGAAATTTTAGTCTTTCAGCTAATTGTAAGGTACAGTTTCCGCTCTATAGCTCTGCCACACGACTTGGAGATGTACCTGGAAATGTGATAAATAACAATGAAGAACTCTCTTTTATTTCAAGCTTAATAAGTGTGCTTCGTTTCGGGAAGACTGAAAAAAAAGAACTAAAAGCAGAGATAGTTACTGAACTTACTGAAACAGGTGTTTTGAAAATATGGCTACAGTCCAAAGAATCTCACCATAAATGGCCTTTGAACTTTGATATCCGCTTATTATCTGCGGAAGAAGATGAACTTGATGCCGGTGAATCCATTATACTTGATATCGCCCAAGTAAAAAAGGCTTGTGAAGCTATTAACGATGCTTTTATTTCAGATTTAGACTGTATTTCATCTGTTACTAAACATATAGAAAAATTATTAGATTTGCCGAAAAATCAATGGCCTATTCATGCGCTTAGAAGTTTTGCTGACTCTCTCCTGAATATTCCGTATGAGCTACTAAAAACTCCCCGAAAAGAAGCTAAATGGTTAAATTTATGTGGATTTTGTCTGCGCCCGGGATTTGGAGATCCAGAAGATGAGCTTCGTTTGAAAAAAGCCTGGAAATTATGGTTTAAGGGGAGGAACAACCAAAATAATTCTCAAGTTGTAGCCGAATGGTGGGTGTTTTGGCGAAGAATTGTTTCAGGCTTGAAGTCTGGACACCAACGTAGTATTTATGAAGCTTTGAGTAGGCAGATTTGCCCAAAAGGGATTTATTCGAATAAAGTTAAGGCTGGTATACAGGCTAAGACTGAAATGTGGCGTTGCATGGGTGCTTTAGAATTGCTTCATCCAAAACAAAAGGTTGCTTTGGGCGAAATGTTACTTTCAAAAAAAGATAGACTTGATTCTTTTGATTATTGGGTATTGGCACGTTTAGGTGCCAGGCACTTATTTCATGCACAAGTAAATAATGTAGTTTCTGGAAATATTGTTTCTAAATGGTTGGACATTCTTATCAAACATAAAGCAAATAATGCACTTTTACAGGATAAACTTTTTGCTTTATCAAGGATGGCTGCCTTGACTGGTGATAGAGCAATTGATGTTGATGCTAAACATCTTTCTGTAACGCTAAGTTTTTTAGAAGCGCATAAAACTCCTGAACAATGGACCAAGCATCTTAACTCTGTAAGAAAAGAATCCGTTCAGGAACAGAATAAAATATTAGGAGATACTCTGCCACTTGGGTTGAGTATTGTGTAAAAACGGAAAAAGTATTTCAGTTTGCCTTGATAAAATGGCTAAATACCGTAAAATATATAAAACAGAATCCCTTTAGAGAAACTGTTTAAGTATTCAAAGCATATATGGAGGAAGAGAAATGGTATTAAATACCTTAGCAGGGAAACCTGCCCCAAAGTCAATATTAATAAATATACCAAAATTAGTCAGTGCTTACTATATGCAGCAACCTGATCCATCACAAGAATCACAGTTAGTTGCTTTTGGTACTTCAGGACATAGGGGCTGTGCTTTTGATTCCACATTTAATGAAAACCATATACTTGCTATTACACAGGCTATTTGTGACTACAGAAAAAAAGAAAGAATAGACGGTCCATTATTTATAGGCATCGATACACATGCCCTTTCAGAACCTGCTTTTATCACTGCTTTAGAGGTGCTGGCTGGCAACGAAATTGATACGATGATACATGATGGAGGCTCAAGGTATACACCTACACCCTCTATATCGCATGCCATTCTAAAATATAATAAAGGCATAGATACGGGTTTGGCAGATGGCATTGTTGTGACACCATCGCATAATCCACCGGATGCCGGAGGATTTAAGTATAACTCTCCAAATGGTGGCCCCGCAGATACTAATATTACGCAGTGGATTGCAAATTTAGCAAATGAATACCTAAAAAATGGTAATAAGAACATAAAAAGAATGCCGTTTGAAAAAGCATTAAAAGCTTCGACTACACATAAATATGACTATGTAATGTCATATGTAAAAGACCTGGAAAACATCATTGACATGGATGTGATAAAAAAATCGAGTCTTAAGCTTGGTGCGGACGCGCTTGGCGGTGCCGGCTTGGGTTATTGGGAGCCTATTGCTGAATATTATAAATTAAATATTGAATTAATGAACAGTTATCCGGAACCAACGTTTAGTTTTATGACGGTTGATAGAGACGGTAAAATCAGAATGGATTGTTCTTCTCCATACGCAATGGCTGGACTTGTAGCTTTAAAAGATAAATACGATATAGCCTGGGGCAATGATCCGGATTTTGATAGACATGGTATTGTTACACCAAGTTCTGGTTTATTAAATCCTAATCACTATCTTTCTGTTGCAATATGGTATCTTTTTCAGAACCGTAAAGGCTGGAAGAAACACGCAGCAGTAGGTAAAACACTTGTTAGCAGTTCTATAATCGACAAAGTTGCAGCATTCCTTGGCAAAAAACTAGCAGAAGTTCCTGTTGGATTTAAATGGTTTGTAGATGGCTTAGTAGACGGGTCTTTCGGTTTTGGCGGAGAAGAAAGTGCGGGAGCATCGTTTTTAAGAAAAGATGGTACAGTTTGGACTACAGATAAAGATGGTATAATAATGTCCCTGCTAGCTGCTGAAATTACGGCTAAAACTAAAAAGGATCCTGGTATACTTTACAAAGAATTAACAGAAAAATTTGGTGCACCTGTTTATGAAAGGATAGACGCGCCTGCAAATTCGAAACAGAAAGCTGTGTTGAGAAAACTTTCTCCAGAACAGGTGCTGGCTTCGGAGGTAGCCGGAGATAAAATTACGGCTAAATTAACAAGAGCTTCTAGCAACCATGCGGAAATTGGTGGTTTAAAAGTTGTTACAGCTAACGGTTGGTTTGCGGCCCGTCCTTCCGGTACCGAAGATGTATATAAAATATATGCGGAAAGTTTTAAAGGTAAAAAACATCTTAAACAAATTCAAAAAGAAGCCCAAAGCATTGTAAGCGATACATTTAAGGCTCACAGTGTATGAGTGAAATCTTCCTTTTCTTCGTGGTTAATCAATTTTTTTATGGATCATTAATTTTCTATCAGTCAACATGTTATATAATATGTTGAAAATATTATGCCAAAATTTGATATAAGATTAAGTTATAAGGGTTTCCTATTTTTTTGAAAATTCCTAAGAAAGCTTTTAAATGTTTAGAAAACAATTGCGTCGAATTAAAGTATATTTTTTAAAATTTATCAGAACAAGCGGAAGTCCACATAAAATTGCATTAGCTGTTGCTATAGGCTTTTTTATTGGATGCATAATACCGATAGGAATTTGGGGACAAACGGTCGTAGCAATCATTTTAGCTATTAAGTTTAAAACAAATCCAGGTATTGCTTATGCTGCGACATGGATATCAAATCCATATAGCGTGTTAGTATTGTACCCAGTATTCTGTTTTGTTGGTTCAAGAGTTATTGGATCGGATTTATCTTTTCATTATATAGAGAAAAGGTTTGTGCAATTAATGCACAACTTCTCATGGGATAGCCTTTTGAACCTTGGTTCGTATTTTGCTTGTTCCTTTTTTGTTGGCGCCTTTATATTTGGTATTATTATAGGGCTGTTAGGATACTTTATTACTTACGCATTAATTTCAGAATATAAAAAAAGAAAAATGGCGCGTATTATTACCAAGAGACAAAAAAAGAACAGTTAAACTAAAACACAGCAGTTTGTTTTAGTTGATAAACGCTTATACTTGATATGAGTTGTAAGTTTAATAATTTAAACACTAGAAAAATTTAAAATATGATTTTTTTAACTAAGTTCGGGCTAAAAGAATGGTTAGGCGGTGCTTTGATTGCATTTCCAATAGCAGCAGCACTGATAACATTAGCATTAGCGTTTAATTTTGTGTGGATGTATTTCCCTGCCGCTTTTATTCTGCTATTATGGTTTTGTATAGCAGCCTTTTTTCGAGATCCTGTACGTGTTATCCCCAGTGAGCTTGATATTTTGGTTTCTCCAGCTGATGGGCATATTAAAGATATTAAGATATTGAAAAATAGTGAGTTTACTGATTTTTTTGAAGGGAAGCCTGTGTTGGTAGTTGGAATTTTTCTTTCAGTTTTGGATGTACATTTGAATCGAACACCTTGTCCGATAACCGTATCAGAAATTATCTATAAGCAAGGAAAGTACTATGATGCCAGAGATGAGCGTGCTTCAAAAGAGAATGAGTCCAATACGCTACTTTGCAAAGTAAATTATGACAAACATCAGTTTCCAATTGCAATTAGACAGGTTTCCGGTGCGATTGCAAGAAGAATAGTTTGTGCTGCTAAACAGAAAGATAAGTTTCTAATGGGCGAAAAATTTGGAATGATAAAGTTTGGTTCCAGGACGGAACTGCATCTGCCTGCAAACCTACCAATAGAACTGTTGGTAAAAGAAGGGGATAAAGTGTCCGCTGGAACTACAATTATTGCAAGAATTAAATAAGTTTTAGCAAATAACAATTATAAATGATGATTTAATAATGAAAAAAAAGACCGCTGTTTTTCTGAAGAAAAATAAATGGCTTAAGGCTCTACCCAATACGCTTACTGTTTGTAATTCTCTATGTGGATTTGCTGCTATTTTAAATACATTGCAGGCTTATAAAGAAACTAAAGATCCGATGACTGTATTTATTATTAGCTCATGTATGATTCTCTTTGCTATGATATTTGATACACTGGACGGATTTGCTGCTAGAATTTTTAACGCAGCTAGCTTAAAAGGTATACAAATGGATTCCCTGGCTGACATGGTTACTTTTGGTGTTGCACCGGCTGTACTTGTCGCTGTTATGGCTCACTTGTATTCAGCTACAAAGTTTGGATTTTATGCGGCGTGGATTTTATGCGCAATTTATCTTGCAGCTGCTGCTCATAGATTAGCACAATACAATGTGATAACTATGGTGGAAAAAAAGAGTAGTCAAAAATTTTATGGACTACCTACTCCAGGTGGTGCAGCAGCTATATGTTCATTAGTTTTTTTGTTCGGTATTTATCGACCAGAACATGGTTTGATTAAAATATTACCATGGTATGCAGGTGTGCTTGGCATATTATTGGTTAGCAATATAAGGTATCAGCATATGGGAAAATGGCTTGGGACAATAAAAAAACATAAAAAGCGCCAAGCTGTTTTAGTTTTATTATTAGTTTGTTTTATTTTAAATCCCCCGATAACAGCAGCAATTGTAATAAACGGATATGTTCTATTAGGGTTGGTTGCTTTTTTAATTACCTTTAACAGAAAAAAAGAAATCTTACCACAATCGAAAATAGAGACCTTTAGATAGCGTTTTTTTTGATTGTCTTGTCAGGAACTCAATAAAGTTAATAGATATTTGTGCAGAAGGACTTCCGTCAAAGAAATCTAGCGCTGTTTTTTTCTTAGTCTTTTCGCTTCATTTGTTGAAAATTTCTTATGGATTTCAACATTGAAAAAAAAGGAATAGGCGGAATGGGGATTTTTCTTGTTAAACATTTCATGGATGAAATTAAATATGAGAGAAAAAGAAATAAGAATATACTAACTCTTGTTAAGCATTTTTGATGATTAATATTCCTAACATGTTATTGATTGGTGCAACAGACAGAAATGTTGGTAAAACAACTTTTGCGTGTGATATAATAAAAAAATTTTCTGCTAATGCACCAGTCGTAGCTTTAAAAATAACTGTTATTAAAAAAAATAACGGAATGTGCCCGAGAGGCGGGGAGGGGTGTGGTGTCTGTAGTTCTGTTTCTGGAAATTTTATGATAACTGAGGAACTGAATACTGATTCTCAAAAAGATACGTCTCAAATGCTTGCTGCCGGTTCAAAGAAAGTTTTTTGGCTTCGTGTTATGGAACAACATATGCAAGAGGGAGTTAAAACTTTATTAGATAATATAAAAAAAACAGTTGGTCTAAATTTAGCTATTATATGTGAATCAAATAGCATACGAAAAGTTATTGAACCAGGACTGTTTGTTGTTTTTAAAAAGAAAGATGATAATTACATAAAACCGTCGTGCCACGATGTTATTGAGTTT
>Ga0233447_1002277_pt1 | contig 13933 bp, 12 predicted proteins | sample SI_124_October20_3_FD_183014 | JGI IMG/M metagenome (GOLD analysis project Ga0233447, IMG submission 183014) | Seawater microbial communities from Saanich Inlet, British Columbia, Canada - SI_124_October2016_135_MG | ecosystem: Environmental > Aquatic > Marine > Inlet | place: Canada: British...
CAAAAGACCATTTACCATATTCGACTGGGCACAGACTCCAGAGCCGGTAAAACTTTATATCCAGTATCTGGAGCATACCATCGGCAGCCTTTCCGGCAAAGTCGAACAATTGGAAAAACGGACTGAAAACCTTGAGGTTCAAACCCGAAAAAACTCTCAAAATTCAAATAAACCACCATCATCGGACAGTCCTTTTAAAAAGGTAAAAAACAAGGCCAAAAAAAGTAAAAGAAAAAAGGGCGCTCAAAAGGGTCATGAAGGTCATAAACAGATGATGCTTAAACCAACAGAGGTAGTCCCGATTAACCCCCAAAGCTGTTCCTGCGGAAACCGGAATCTTGACACGGAAAAGATGCAGCCCTTTTATACGCATCAACATATTGAACTGCCACAGATTCAAATGCTTGTTACCCATTATGTTCTCAATCAGTGTCAGTGCGATAAATGTGGTAAAACCGTAAAGGCACAACTTACCAAAGAGCAACAGCCCGGATATGGGGCACGGTTAAGCGCCTTGATCGCGGAGCTTAGCGGCATTGAGGGTTCAAGCCGCCAGGTGGTCCAAGGCTTTTGCCAATCGGTGTTAGGGTTTTCAATTTCAACCGGCGCCATCCAGAATGTGATCGACAGGGTTTCCATAGCCTTAAAACCGCCTTACGATCGCATCGGTCAGAAAGGCAGAATACAGCCGGTAAACCATGTTGATGAGACCTCGTGGCGTCAAGGCGGAAAGCTAAAATGGCTCTGGACAATGGTAAGCAAGGATCTTGCTTATTATATGGTTCACAATAACCGCAGCAAAGAGGCGTTTCTTGAACTTGTCGATGACTGGAAAGGCATTCTGGTCAGCGATAATTACCGCCTCTACACAGGGTGGATCAATCTGCGGCAGTCCTGTTTGGCTCACTATATTCGCCAGGCTGAAGACCTGAGCCAAAGAGAGGATGAATCAATAAGTCGATTTGGTGAAAACATCCTCAAAGAACTAAGACTTCTTTGCCATTGGGCCAAGGCGCCTCCGTCTGAGAAGCAGTGGACTCAATTTTATTCCCGGCTTATCCTGTTGTTGTTTCTTTTTGAGAATGCAGATGATGACGCCGGTAAATTAGCCCGGCTCCTGCTCCGGGAGTTGGACTCCCTTTGGGTTTTTCTTGACCATGAGGGAGTGGAGCCCACCAACAATCGGGCCGAAAGGGCGCTACGGTTTGGTGTGCTGTGGCGTAAACGCAGCTACGGAACACAAAGTGAGAAAGGCAACCGGTGGGTGGAGCGAATTTTATCACTCAAAGAAACCTGCCGAATACGTTCCATGCCCTCTTTTCCGATGCTCGTAAACCTGATCAATTGTTATTTCAAAGAACAGCAACCTGATTTGGGTTGGATCTGAAAGCTTTACTTACCCAACCCCCTGAACATTTACCAAAATTGTAATCTGTGCAATCTGCCTGTCGGAGTGAAACGTAGATCCCGCAACCGGGGCCCTGTGAAATGCGTAGCCGATTTCTCTGGGGCGAAATCCGTGGAATGAACTACCCCGCGGCAAGCCACGGGGTATCAATGAATGATAAATTCAATTTGAACGCAGCAAGCTGCGGGGAATTAAACCCGGCTGATTTCGCAATCTCTACCTCACCTTCTTTGGTGTCTGTGTAATCTGCGAAATCTGTGGATTAAAAATTGGTGTAAAAATTTGAGGCTAAAAAGAGAACAGGCCGAATTTCTTAAACAGTCCTTTAAGAAATATTTACCGGACCCGGCTGTTTATCTTTTCGGATCCAGGATTCATGATGATAAGAAGGGCGGCGATATTGACATTCTTGTCATCGGTGAGAAGGAACTGACCGGAGAACAGAAGAGAGCGGTAAAAATAGAATTTTACAAGGCGTTTGGTTTGCAAAAAATAGATATCGTCAGTTTTAAAGAGAACGAACCGTCAACTTTTAAAAAACTTGCGTTACTAGAAGCGGAAAAGCTTTGAATATCATTCATAAGAGAAAATTACTAAAAACAAGCCTAAAAGAGACCCTTGTGCTCCTTGACAACTCTTTTGAAGCACTCTCTTATTCATATGACAAATGCCGGGCTATCGGCGAAAAATCCGGTTATGACCTCGAAGAACAAGAAAGTTTTGAAGCGCTGACTTCACGCTTTGCCCGGACTGCCGATATTCTGACCCAAAAAGCTTTTAAGACCCTGTTCGCCATTCTCCAAGAAAATGTAAAAACAATCATCGATGCAGCAAATTTATCAGAAAAACTTGGGATTGTGGAAACTGCCGATGATATTTTAAACATCCGGGAACTACGAAACCAGATAGCCCACGAATATATAAATGCTGATCTGACCACTCTATTTATGGATGTGTTGCACTATGTCCCGGAAATGAAGATAGCGATCGACAATTTTAAAATGTACGTGAATAAAGAGCTTGGTAAGCTATCCGAATAAGCTTGAACATATGAAACTCAGGCCTGAAGCCATCATGAAAATCGAAAACCTATACCACCAAGCCGTATGCCCTCCGCTACGAGTTGAAAACCAAACAATACAGCCTGGGGCTAACAAACCTTTCATGAAACTTGAGACGATGCAGCAAACGCCCCTTTTACCTCAACTTCACATTTTTTCTAATCTGTGAAATCTGTGAAATCTACGAAATTTGCGTATTAAAAATTCAAAATTCCAATCGCTTTATGTCCACAGTGATCAACTTAACATTTCAAATAGGAAACGCACAAAATCAACACCGTCCCTCAGTCTTGGCGTCCTTTGCGTCTTCGCGGTTAGTTATCCTCATGGTTCTTATTCTATCGCGTGAATACATACCCGTTTGGTGCTAACAAATCTTTCGTGAAACTTGAGCCGATGCAGCAAAGGCCCTTTCCAGAGAGTTTTAAATCTTTTAATTCAAAATTCAAAACTAAAAATTCAAAATTAATTTGGCTCTATGCTTTTCAAATTTTCAGGTAGAACCCAGGAAAAAACACTATGTCAGATGTAGTGATAAAGGTTAACAATCTAAGTAAGCAATACCGAATCGGCGCCAAAGAAGGATATAAAACCTTCCGAGAAACACTGGTCGATGCCGCCAAAGCCCCTTTCAAAGGTATTTCAAAGCTATTAACTCAAAATTCAAAACTCAAAACTCAAAACTCAAAAGATTTGATCTGGGCTCTCAAAGATGTCTCCTTCGAAGTCAAACGCGGCGAGGTCGTCGGTATCATAGGTAGAAACGGAGCCGGGAAAAGCACACTTTTAAAAATCTTATCCAAAATTACCGAACCCACTGAAGGTCGGATCGAAATGCGAGGCCGTGTCGGTTCCCTATTAGAGGTCGGAACCGGTTTTCATCCGGAACTTTCAGGCCATGAAAACATTTATCTTTATGGCGCAATTCTCGGAATGGACCGATGGGAAATATCAAGAAAATTCGATGAAATTGTTGCCTTTGCAGAGCTCGAAAAATTCATCGATACTCCGGTTAAACGATATTCAAGTGGGATGTACATGCGTCTGGCTTTTGCAGTGGCTGCTCACCTTGAACCGGAGATTCTCATAGTCGATGAAGTATTAGCTGTAGGAGATGCTGCCTTCCAGAAAAAATGTCTTGGAAAAATGGGAGATGTCTCGAAAGAAGGGCGTACTGTGTTGTTCGTAAGCCATAATATGGGAGCCGTACAAAATCTTTGCAGTAGAAGTATCCTTCTCGATAATGGGCAAATCTTTAGTGATTCATCAACACAGAAGGTTGTTGAGATATATTTGAGATCTATTCACGAACAGTCTATTTTGAATTTGTCTGAGAGGACAGACAGAAATGGATCAGGTGATATCCGGTTTACTAAAATCATTTTTCTGGACAAGGACGCAGCTCCTATAGATCATGCTGTTTCAGGTCAGAGATTAACGATCAGACTCTATTATAAATCGAATTCAGCCACTATACACAAGAATTGCCGAGTAAGTGTATCGCTTCACAGGCAGGAAACCACATTTTTCATAGCTTCCACCGAACTTGTATCAAACAGAGAAATCGTGCTGTTTGAAGAAGGATATCTGGATTGTATTATTGAAAACTTCCCATTTAGTCAAGGCGAGTATTTCCTCAACCCTTTTGTCGAATCAAACGGAATAGTCCAGGATTGGATTGAATCCGCCACGCAATTATCCGTTATCGATGGAGATTTTTACGGTACCGGTCGGAACTATCCACCTGGATGGGAAGGTAAAACCGTGCTCGTAAGGCATAGGTGGGAGTGGTGATCGGTGTTCTTTTTCTATTTGGCTTACCGTTCAATCTTCAACTTCATCAATCAAGGCCATTTTTATACTCTTGTATACAAACAGCCTATATTCTATATTTGAAAATTAGTAGGATTCAAAAGTTAATAAAGATGAAATGAAAAATAAACTTAACAAGTTGATACCTCCAGAGATAAAAGATGGCAAACTCTTTTATCTTATCAAAGAATTAGTATTACAAGAAACTCCATTAAATGTACTAGAGATAGGATCGTCTTCTGGTGAAGGTAGTACGCTTGCATTTGTTCAAAGCATGCAAAAATATAGCCCAAAAACAGTTCTTTACTGTTTGGAAATTTCCCAGACGCGATTCCAAAAGTTGCATAATTATTATAAAGCTCTCCCTTCAGTTAGATGTTACAATGACTCATCCGTATCCATTAACAAATTCCTTTCAAAAAATGAGGTTATTTCATTCTACAATCGTTTCAATACAAATTTAAATCAATATTCCTTGGAATTGGTTCTTCGTTGGCTTGACGATGATATTGAGTATATTAAAAACTCAAATGTCTCCCAGAACGGTATCCGAAAGATAAAAAATGATAATTGTGTTATTAATTTTGATATGGTTTTGATAGATGGGTCTGCTTTTTCAGCTTGTGCGGAACTGGATGAAGTATATGGTTCAAAAATTATTCTTTTAGACGATATTAATGATATTAAAAATTACCAAAATTATCAATTATTAGATAATGACTCTTTTTATGAACTTATTTTTGAGGACTGGAATCTCCGAAATGGTTTTGCCGTATTTAAACGAATACAACAAACACTTTCCATTCATTTTTTTACCATTGTCTTAAATGGCGAGCCTTTCATTGAGTATCATTTTGAAATTCTCAAGAAACTACCAGTCCCATGGCATTGGCATATCATAGAGGGAGTTGCAGCGCTCAACCATGACACTGCATGGAGTCTCCGAACCGGAGGAACTATTCCATCCGGATTGCACCGTAATGGTATAAGCATCGATGGAACATCAGAATACCTGGAAAAAATAAGCAGTCAATATCCGGAGAATGTTTCATTATATCGCAAACCGGTTAATGTTTTCTGGGATGGAAAGCTTGAAATGATAAGGGCACCATTGAGAAATATTACTGGACAGCACCTGCTTTGGGAAATAGATGCAGACGAATTGTGGACCGTTGAACAGATAAAGAAAACCTATCATCTTTTTCTTAACAATCCGGATCATACCGCCGCTTATTTCTACTGTTATTATTTTGTCGGAAAAGGTCTATTGATTACATCGAGGAATACCTATGGAAATTATTCTCACATGGAATGGCTTCGGGTCTGGAAATATCAGCCAGGCTGTGATTGGATTTCTCATGAACCGCCAAAACTATGTAGAACAGATTCCAAAAACAATCCGGTAGATATGTCGACGATAAAACCCTTCCTTCACGATACAACGAGTGCCGAAGGTTTGATATTTCAACATTATCCTTATGTTATGGAAGAGCAGCTAGCGTTTAAAGAAAAATATTACGGATATAAAAATGCCGTTAAAGGATGGAGGAAACTGCAGAAGGCAAATACATTTCCCGTCTATCTCAAGAAATTTTTTCCATGGGTTAAAGACGATGCTGTTGTTGACAGAGCTGAATCAAAAGGAATTCAGCCGATTTTCACTACAGACAAAACCGGCAAACGGTATTTTCACCAACCCTGATACGCTTAAATCCTGTGACGCTTCCCTTCCGACATATTATTGAACCATCAAAATGCGCCTACGTCTGTTCAGAATGCACACCAACTGTTGAAATATGAATGTTTTCATATTACGTCCTGATAATCTCGGAGATATTGTCCTCTTTTCAGGAATATTACGCCATATCCGGTCCCTTTATCCAACGGCAAGCATTACTCTTATTGTTAAACAATCTTATCTGAACCTTATAGAAATTTGTCCTCATATCGATAGAGTTATGGAATGGGAAAAAATCTCATCATTGCCATATGATTGGTTACCAGAGCTTCGTGGAAAATATAGATTTAATTGGTTTATTCGTCATTTTATAAATAAGAAATACAAAACTGATATTATACTGCTACCTGTACGGTCACCGACAGGGGGTTTATTTGGTATGCATGACATTGTAGCCAGTATTCCAGCAGCAGAGAAAATTGGGCTAACTGGTGATTATTGCAATCAGACAGTTGAAGAAGACCAGGCTGCTGATAAAATCTACTCAAAAAGAATGAGCATCAAAGATAACCAACAAAGAACATTTGAGTTGGAGATTAATAATAATTTCCTAAAGTTTTTAGGTTTAAAATTAGACATATTAGAAATTTGGCCAGAATTTTGGACAGATGAAGAAGATCATGAATGGGCATGTCGTTCGATTCCTCTTCACCCAAATACTATAACCCTTGCCATTTGCCCTGGAGTTACATCTAATTTACTAAAATTTTATCCAGGTGAAAATTTTGTTCATGCGATCTCTGAACTACGGGATACTCAAATATCAGTGATAATTTTTGGGAGCCCCACCGAAATGGAAATGTGTTTAGAGGTAGAAAATGCATTAACTGCATGCAAAAATGTAAATTTTTTAGTTAATCTTGCTGGCCAATCAACCATCCGTCAAATGATTGAAGGTCTGAAGCGTTGTGATTTAATACTTTCACAAGACACTGCAGCTTTACATATAGCTGTTGCCCTAAAAAAACCAACAGTTGGTATTATGGGAGGTGGACATTATGGTCGTTTCTACCCATGGGGCGATGAACGAATTAATCGAGTTGCAAATAAATTTTTGAACTGTTACGGGTGCAATTGGCGATGCATTTATCCGACGACAAGATGTATACAAGAAATTCCGCCAATGGTAGTCTCTGAGCAGATAATTTTTGCACTGCAAGGAGCAAACCTGAATTAGAAAATATAAACTCGTCTGGGAATGCGTTGTTTAACTTTAGAAGAATTTTCTAAACCTCCAAAGTAAAGAACCAGCTGACCATGGACCGAAGATTCTCCTCAGCTGACCGATACCATATCTATCCAATATTGATTTTAGCACTTGTAGACGCCTCAAATCGCATAACCATTGAACTCCTACATTCATAGAGGGAATGGATTTCGATACTCAATTATATTTTCCTGCTCCTTCAACAAGGCGACAAATGTTAAAAATAAAAATAAGTATTGTAATCGGAACTTTTAACAGGAAAAGAATGCTGACAAATTGTATCGGTAGTATCAGGAAAAATGCCATTACTGTTCCCTATGAAATAATTGTGGTTGATGGCGGTTCAAATGACGGTACGCATAAATGGCTTTTTAAACAAAAAGATGTCCTGACCATTGTACACCATAATAGGATTAATCTGAATGGCCGTATGTTTATGAAAAAAAGCTGGGCTTATTTCATGAATCTGGCGTTCAAATCTGCCGAAGGGGACTATATCTGTATGCTCAGCGATGATTGCTTTATCCATCCAGGAGCCATTATGAATGGTTTAGAAATCTTGGAAAAAAACAAAGGCAATCAAGTCGGCGGCTGTGCATTCCCATTTAGAGATAGTCTTATGAATGATGAATACCTGATTTATAAATCATTCGGTAAGTTTTTCATTAATCACGGTATTTTTAGAAAAGAGATACTAGAACAAATAGGGTGGATTGATGAGAATAATTTTAAATTTTACTTAGCAGACACTGATTTATCACTTAAGATCTGGGATCGCGGCTATTCAATCATTGTCTCTATGAATTCATTGGTGGAGCATTTACAAAATGAATTTGATCACATGAGAGATATAAATAAAAGAGAAACCGAACACAATCGAGATTATACTCACTTTATGAAAATTTGGGCTTCGAGATTTGAAACAAATACTAAAGAACTTCCCATCGAAAAGATGTATCTAGGTATCATCATTCCAAACGAATTGTCTGCTTACATACCCAAGGGGTTACGATTCAAGACCTTGCTTCTGGATAGATGGCTTAAAAATTATATTAACAAAGAATTTTTCTTATATTCGATATTAAGAAAACTTAAATGGTTGTTCAGGGGGTAGCGTTAATAGTTTTGAGAAACATAACATAGATTTTAACGACATTACTGATTATTGCTTTTTATGAAAATAATAATAGACGGTACACAATCCATGTTTCCTGCCCTAAGAGGTGTTGGTCGCTATACATTAAGTCTCATCCGATCAATTATCGATACAGGGCATACTCATGGCCTTTGTATTTTTTATAATACATTCAAAAAAAAGAACGGATATTACCATTTTCCTATAGATGGTCTTGTTGAAACAAGTGTTTCAGGCCTACCTGGAAGGCTGCTGACCGGGCTATGGAATCGCTATTCATTCCCTTCCATTGATTTTTTTGTTGGTTCGCATGATGTGTTTCATGCCCCGACTGCTCACTTGATACCACCAACAAAAGGACGTCTAGTTTGCACGATTCACGATCTAATACCCAGACTATTTCCGGACAACTGTTCGAGTGCTTTTTTACAAAACTACAACAGAAGCATGGAATTGGTTTGTGAAAGAGCCGATGCCATTATTACCGTTTCAGAATCAACGAAAAGTGATATTGTATCAATTATGAATTATGATCCGGACAGAATTTCTGTTATACCACTCGCTGCTGCGCTGGAGAAAATTGAAAATCCCCCCTCCATTGATAAAGAAACAGTTATCAAAAAATATGGTTTAAACAGACCCTATCTACTATATGTTGGAGGCGGGGAAGCTTATAAAAACCTGGATACCCTAATTAATGTTTTCAGAGTTCTGAGGGCTGAATTTCAAATTCCCCATAAATTACTTTTGGTCGGAAAAATATTGGAATGTTCTCCAAATTTAGAAGCTATAGTCGCAAAGTATAATCTTGAAAAAGATGTTGTTTTCACTGGTATCGTATCTAACCAAGAACTCATTGATATATATCAAATGGCAGATATTTTTGTTTTTTTATCTCTATATGAAGGTTTCGGATTAGTTTTATTGGAAGCTATGGAATTCGGCCTACCAATAGTGGCCTCCAATGTATCTTCTATACCTGAAGTAGTTGGAGATGGAGCTATTTTGGTCGATCCAAAAAATATTGAAAATATTTCAAAAGCAATAATGTCGTTGATTGATTGTAGTGACTTAGCCAAATATTACAGCAAGAAGGGTCTCAAAAGAGCAAGTCAATTTTCATGGGATCTAACAGCAACGCAAACAATAAAAGTCTACCAATCACTAATCAAATGACCAAACATCGCGTAATCCAAGTTGTGGAGGACCTTCCGGTCGGCGGTCTTGAGACCACAATCAAACACATCACTAACTATATCGATCCTCTCAAATTTGAAGTGAGGGTTTGCTGCCTTGAAGAAGGTGGTACAATTGCCGATGAAATAAAAGATCGAGGGCATATAGTCGATATATTGGGACTAAATAATTATTACAATCCTATGCAGATTCTTGCTTTAACAAGATATTTCAAAATACACAGACCGGATATCGTTCATACGCATGGTTACTTTGCATCTACATTTGGTCGGCTGGCAGCATATTTAGCCAAGGTTCCAGTAATAATTCGACAGATTCAAAATAAAGAGATCTATTTGAGAATTCACCATAAACTGTTCGAATTTATATTGACACGGCTGACGGAGGGCATTATTGCAGTTTCAAAGGATTCTGCCTTATATCAGATAAATAGATGCCATGTTCCCCCCCAAAAAATCGTGATTGTACCCAATGGCGTTGATACTGTTTCCCTTGACAACGCCCCTTCTCCAGAGCCTTTTCTTAAACAGTTTGGGATCGATAACTGTGAGGCCCTTATTGGCTGTATCGGTCGCCTTGTGCCAATAAAAGGACACATTTATATGATACGTTCCATGCCTGATGTGCTCAAAAGGTATCCACAAGCACGTCTCCTTATTATCGGCGATGGACCAGAGAAGCAGAACCTTTTTCAAGAAGCTATAAAATTATCAATTTCAGAGAAAGTCATATTTACCGGAATGAGACGGGACATAGAGTCGATACTGAAGTCTTTGCGTGTATTTGTTCAACCATCAACAACAATTGAGGGTTTACCACTTTCCATAACTGAAGCTATGTATGCCGGAGTACCCGTCGTTGCTTCTGAAGTCGGTGGTGTATCCGAAATCGTAAGAGATGAAGAAACGGGTCTACTAGTCACCCCTAAAAACCCAAAACAACTATCAATGGCCATCTTACGACTGCTGGACAATCCTAAACTCACGAAAAAGCTATTAACAAATTCGTTTGATTTATGCAAAAAACAATTCTCAATAGAGATTATAGTAAAAAAGATAGAAATAATTTACGAAGCCCTCTTGTCAACGAAATCTAAAAGTCTCCCTATTCAGAGTGCATTGTCTGCATATGCGCCTATCAAAAAGGAAGCAGATGGATTAGAACTGGACTAAGCAGTACAGTATATCTTACCCAGCTCAAAAAAATTCTTTTCATTCCATACAGGGTAATGAATAGCGACTCACGCAATATTTATTTTGCCCGTTACAGATATGATATCCATTGCCAATAACCTTGACATAAAAGGGGTCATGGGTTCTTGTCTCAATACGAGAACCTTTCATTACATCAAAATACATCATTATATATATTATTTATCTCGCACTTTACCCTTATTGCTTGTAGGCTATAATCACCCAACCTAATGCATCTCTTTTATCTATATTATCAAAAAGCTTACTCAAGCAATAAAATACAACGGATACGGGCAATATCATTATGGATGCTATTCTTTCTGCATTTCGAGCACTCATGAAATTAAAAGCTCTTGTGATCAAATGGAATATCACGTCGGCAAATCTCGCACCGATGAGAGAAAAAATACCACCAACTCTTTCAACATCTTTGATAATAAATCCTTGCTCTGTTAACAAGTAAGATATTCCATATTTTGTAAAACGGAAATAATCTTCCGGTTCATAGTGAAGTGCCCACATCATAGGAACTGTTATATAGAGATATCCATTTTTTTTGAGGACTCTGTATATCTCTGATATGGCTTGTCTTGTATCTTTTACATGCTCAAGGACTTCACTGCAGATAATACCTTCAAATGATTCATCTGTACATGGAATACTTTCAACAGACGACTCTATATCAGGACCAACTCCAGGATCCGAATCAAGCCCAACATAAATGTTATATTTGATGTATTCTTTATATGGTTTTGAACCGCAACCTATATCCAGAATATTTCCTTTAAAGAAGTGAGCATTTTTTATTAATATCTCTTTTTGAAGTTTTTTAATAATAAAATATGGTGATTTTAAGATATTCATTTCGTATTCCTCAATTCTTTCCAAAATCTCTATTTTTTCCATAAATTAAGACAAGATTAACAAAAAAGCATATTTTGTTCACCAAAAAACCAATTCAAAGTATTTGAGGGTCAGGGAGTATATCCCAAGACCGGTTTTTGATATTCGTGGCCGCGTATTCAAAGTACCTGTATTTTAATCTTTAGCAAATACATTATCAACCATTTCTAAAAAAAATGCCAACCATAGATCATTGGTAATTCCAAAAATGATAAAAAGAGTTAAAAAAATATTTCAACCACTATTGTAAATTTCCATGTAAATAACAAAATCAAAAAACTATATGATTTGATAGGGACCAACAGCAGAGTATTAGATTTAGGTTCAGGTGAGAGACGCCGAAATACCAACTATATAAATATGGATATCAAATTATTTCACACCATCGATTTAATTGGAGATATCCATAGAATTCCATTCAAAGACAACTCCTTTGATGCAATTATTGTGGATGCGGTGTTGGAACACACAGAGGACCCTCATTTTGCGGCTGATGAAATATGGAGAGTAACAACATCCGGTGAGCTATGTTTATGCAGAAATCCCATTTCTGCAGCCTTATCATGGAGCCCCAAAGGATTTTCGAAGGTACACATTACAAGGAATTGAATATTTATTTAAGCAATTTAAAAAAATAGATAGTGGGGTTTCTGTAGGACCAACATCCGCCTTATGTGGAATTCTTCAGGAGTATATACCACTCCTCGTCAATATCCCTCTTATTAGAGGAATACTATATATACTTTTGGGTTGGTTGTCTCTCCCTTTAAGATACATGGATCTATTATTAATACGAAGAAAAAAAGCCTATGTACTGGCCTCAAGCAACTATTTTCTTGGACAAAAATTAATCATATAATATCCACTTTGTGATGATCTCATATGTACTAAACGCCCCTCGCCTGTAAGACGTTGGGATCCAATCGTTCCCAATCGGGGCACTACTTGAAAAGTCTGTAATAACTACCCTCAATAATTGAGATGCATATAAATATACTCTACTCAAGTCACACTCCGGGAATGCATTATGGAGGTCAGATAAGCCTATACAATCTGGTAAAAAGACTGGACAGAGAAAAGTATGATTTGTGCCTGGTCTGCCCAGCCCCAGGCCCGCTGAGCAGGGCTTTTTCAAAAATCAATTGCAAAATTACCTATCTAAGTTTCCCACAAATAAGGTTTTGCAATATTTTCAAAATACCAATTATACTGATAAAAACTCTAACTCTGCTCAAAAATAATAATATCCAGATTGTTCATTCGGATCACCCGACGGATACGTTCTACTTGGCCGTCTGCGCCAGGATTCTGCGCATCCCTCTTATATGGCATGCAAGGGTCTCTTTTAGCAGTCGGCTTGATTCCATCAATCTTCGCCTCGTTTCAAAGGTTATTGGTGTATCTGATGCCGTCTCTAAACGCTTTGAGTATAGTGGTAGGGTTTCGCCTAAGTACATCACAATTTTCAACGGTGTGGATTCCGGTAAATTCAGCTCAAAGGGAATAGGTCGAGTTCGGCAAGAATTGGGTTTGAATTCAAACGAGATGATAATCACTACAATCTGTCAGATGAAACCTGAAAAAGGTATACAGAATTTCATTGAAGCAGCCAAGCGAATCCAGAAGCATTCTGAGAATTGTTATTTTATCATGGTGGGAAGCGGTGATGAAACCTTTATTGAAAATCAGAAAAAACGAATAAACAAATATGGCCTACAGACCCATGTTTATTGGCTAGGAGTAAGGACCGATATTGTCAATATCCTTGATGTGACGGATGTATTCATTCTCGCCTCGATGCCAAATGTTGAAGGACTCCCTCGAGTTGTCATAGAGGCTATGTCCTGTGGCAAACCGGTTGTAGGAACGGATGTGCATGGCATCAATGAAGCTGTAGAGGATGGCGTCACCGGATTATTGGTTCCCCATGAAAATCCGGAAAGCTTGGCCCATGCAACACTGACCCTTGTGAAAGATATTGAGAAACGTCGTGTAATGGGACGATCCGGCAGGGAAAATGTCAAAAAAAAATTTTCCATCGAAAGCAATGTCTCAAAAACTGCGAGACTCTACGAACAGCTCATTTAACAACCAATACCATAAAAGCCACTACCACCTTCATGAATAACCATATCAGATGTCACAAAAAAGAATACTGATTGATGGAAGAGAGTTTGTTAAAGAAAGAAAAACAGGTATCGCGCGTTTTCTTGAGGGAATCACCGGTGCCTTGATAGCATCAGAGTTTGACTTTGATATCCTGTTGGCTTCGTTTGACG
>Ga0233447_1002283_pt1 | contig 13901 bp, 4 predicted proteins | sample SI_124_October20_3_FD_183014 | JGI IMG/M metagenome (GOLD analysis project Ga0233447, IMG submission 183014) | Seawater microbial communities from Saanich Inlet, British Columbia, Canada - SI_124_October2016_135_MG | ecosystem: Environmental > Aquatic > Marine > Inlet | place: Canada: British...
TTACCAGCCTTCTCCCCCCCCCTTGATAAAAAGTGTGCGACATCAGCCGTTTAAGCTGTGCGGCATACTCCGTTTAAGCTGTGCGACTTGAACCGTTTAAGGTGTGCGACATGGTGCGTTTTATGCACATGATTTGGGAAGAGAATTTGCTCAGGAAAAGCTAGCAAGCCCAATGCACGAAGGTTCCGAGTGGCCTATCAAAGGGCAGGCGCAAGTTCCTTTTGTCGGGCAAGAAGATGCTATCCAAATTTTACAACAGCGATATTTTAGTGGAGGCACTGCGCTTGTTTTAGGGGAAATGGGTGCTGGGAAGACGCGCCTTGTGCAAGAGTTCTATCGCTTTTTAGAATTCCCACCGCGGGCATTATTTTTGCCCTGCCATGAGAGAACAGCGCATATCCCTTATCAACCATTGAAGGATATGCTTTGGAAGTTGACAGCAACAGATCTTTGGAAAGAGTTACCCGCAGAGTGGGTAGAGCCTTTGATGGCATTGATGCCCAAAATCAATGGAGCAGGGGATGGGTTGGATGAAAGAATAGGGAAGTCTTATGCAAAATCAAAGGTTTTTGAAGCGGTAAAAAATATTCTTTTGTTTTTTGCTCAAAAAGAAAATCTCTTTCTTTTTGTCGACGATGTACACTGGGCAGATGAGGCCACTCTTTCTCTTTTGGTATATCTTTTAGACGAGCTTTTATTTGAAGAGGAAAAGCTTTATTTAGTAATGACTGCTGAGGTAGGTGGACAAAACCCGAATTTGGACAGGTTATTAGCTCATGCCGCGACAGAGAACTTGACCACTGTTCAGGTTCATCCGCTAAGTGAAGAAAATATCTCTGACTTAGCCTTTTATATCTTGCAAAAAAGAGTCTCTCCTGAAACTTCAGCTCGTTTATTGGAGAAAACGGGAGGAAATGCTTTTTTTGTTTTGGAAATGCTTCTGGATGCTTGGCATTTTCAAAGGACAACCAAATTAGTTTTGATTCTCCGACACCACCGAGTGTTAAAAAATTGATCGAAAGAAAAGTGGCGAATCTTTCAGAGCCTGCTCGAGAACTTTTGTCTCTCGCGGCAGTACAAGGGAATCCTTTTGAAATTTCTGTTTTAGAGAAAGCCATTAATTTCTCTCCTCAGGTGCTTGTTTCTGTTATTGAAGAATTGGAAGAAGCACGTTTCATTGGCAGAGCAACAGAGCAAGAAAGGCTCTCTTACCTTTTTTTACAAACAAAAGTTCACGAAGAACTGATCGATTCCTTGCCGCCAATGAGAATCCGTTCGCTTCATAAAATAGTGGCGCAAGCCTTGGAATCAATACATCAGGCATACCCTGATTCTTATGCTGCTGTTTTGGCAGAACATTATGAAAAGGCAGAAGAGTTCTCGAGCGCTTTTTCATTGTGGGTACGCGCTGCAAAATATGCCTACCAACTCTATTCTATTGATGACGCCGTTGTCGCTTATGAGCGTGCAGAGGCATTACTTTCAAAAGCAGCTTTTTCAGAGAACGATATCTACGAGCTTTACGCACCTTGGGGTGTTGTGTTTTTTGAAAGCGATAATCCTGATGCACTGGAAAGTGTGATGAAAAGGTTCCTGCTTATAGGAGAAGAGCGGGGGAGCAACTTGCTCACAGGAGCTGCTTTAGATGGGATGAGTGATGTTTGCATGGCACGAAACCAGTTTGCAGAGGGGCTAGAATACACAAAAAACGCCCTTTCTTACCTGAAAACGAGTGGAAATATCCCCGCGCATATGTCTGCATTAATTCATCATGGTGTATTTCTCTATATGCTTAACGGATTTTCTACTTCCCGAAAAAGTTTTCAAGAGGCCTTAGCCTTAGGAGAAGGCAGAGAAGACAAAGCCTCGTTATATTTTCAGGGAAATGCAAACTACCAAATGGCAACAGCCCTCACAGGGATGGGCTTACCCGCACAAGCTATCACCTACGCAGAAAAATCACTCCATTTTATGCGGCTTTCCAAATCCTCTTACGGCCCGATTTTGCCATATACCATTTCCGGGATGGCTTATTACTTTTTGGGCGATTATGAAAAAGGTAGAGAGAAGGCCCTTAAAGGAATTGAAATTGCAAGCCAAACCGATAGCTGGCGCATGTTGGGTTATGCTTCTGTTCATGTTGCCATAAACGAAGTTGAGTTGGCTTCCTTTGGCGCAGCCTGGAGGTATGCACAAAAAGCTATCGAGCTTGGTCACAAATATAAACACACAGAAATTGAATCTATGGGATATAAGGCCCAAGGCGATATATACGCTCGATTAAACGCCTTGCCCCAAGCAGCGGCATCATATCAAAAAGGCATGGAAGTGGATAAAGGAGGTTTCGCCACTCTGGAAAATATGGCGCGTCTTGGCTTGACCCTCAGCTTGCTTGGTGATCCCCAAGGGGATACCCTGCTTCAAGAGGCTTACACCCATACAAAAGCGGCAGACCTGGAGAGCATCTTTTATAATGCAAAAGCCATAGAGTTGAGCATCTTCGTCTTGCGCAAAAACTATGCAAGCTTTGAAGAAATGGTGCCACAGATCAGAAAAATTCTGAGAGAACGCTCGCATAGTAATGCCACCCTGTGGGTGGATTATTTGGATGCACTTGCTGATTTCCAACGTGGAGATTTGGAAGAAAGTCTGGAAAAGCTCGATGTTATTTGCTCACCTTCAGAGCCTATACCCTTCTTTTGGATCAGATTCCGCGCATTAAAGCTATATATTCAGGCTCTTGAAAAAGCTGGGAGAGAAAGTTCTGCTCCGCGCGCCACACTAAAAGAGATGCTTGTGAAAATTGAAAAGGGATTAGGAAATGCGCCCCTTGAAGCAGAGTGGCACGCCTTTTCTAATAGCTGAGGGCATCGTGATAAGGTGAAATAGAAATGAAATAGTACGCATTACTATTACACTGTAAATCAAGTTTTTATCATTTTCCAATTCATGTCGTTGTGAGCCGTTTTGCGAAGCAATCTCCTCCTATACGAGCAAGGAGATTGCTTCAGCGGTCAAGCTGCTTCGCAAAGACAGCAAAAAGTCTAAGTTATTTTCTTTACGATGTACTATGATGCTCGAAAATTGCTAAAGCCAATTCATCTTCGTTAATGGGTGGAATATGTTTGAGCCAGTGGTTCTCTGATAAGGGCTGAGAACCGCTGCCATACGAACAAATGCGGATCTCACGTTGTTGCGCTTGCTCGTGTAATCGTTCAAGTACCTTGTCAAAAATAGTGCCGCCAAAAGGATTAAAGAAAAAGAAAACCGTAGCATCCGAATAATCGACGTGGCGGGCATCAGTGTTTATATAAGTCACCTTATTCAAATCCAAGCCATGCGCCTGTTGGTCGGCATAAGCGCAAAAATCGGGTTGATACTCCACGCCGACACAGCGCGCGCCTGTCAATAGATGTACGAGCATAGTCACTTTCCCCAACCCAGACCCTAGATCATAAAAGACATCGTTTTCTGTAAATGTGATTCTCTCCGTTAATTCAAGGATTACGCTGGCTGGCGTTGGTTCATAGCGCACCATGCCATAATCTGGGGCCAAGCTGGCTTGTGGATGTGGCTGAGGAAGCAAAGTTTCATCCAGCAAAAAATCAAGATTTTCATAGCCGTAATGGGGCTTTCCCCATTTCTGTGGCGCATAATCTGTGTAGGGTTGAAGCCCATTACGTAAATTTCGGTGAGAAGGGCGTTCGTTTTTCAGGCGGTCGAACCATTTTTTTGCAATGGTTGCGTTAAATACGCGCAAATCTTCTCCCAGTCTTTGCGCCTGCTCCTGTAAACGGATAAGCTCAATATTTTGCTCGGGATAAAATTTGTTGATAATACCCACAAAGTCGAGGGCTTCTTTTCGTGCCCGAAAATTTTGCTCATCGAAAAGCGCTGGAGCATTTTGAAGTTCATTCAATTCGCGTTGAAGTATGGCGATATCCATGAGACAAGTTTACCAAAGCGCTTTCCCCATAAGCTAGTTTTTTAGATCATCATCCCTTTCGGTCTACTGCGAAGCATGCAAAGCCTCCGCCAGATGCGTGGGTTGAATGTGCTCCTCCCCAGCCAAGTCAGCAATTGTGCGCGCTAATTTCAGAATGCAATGATAGGCTCGCGCGGTCATTTGACATGAGATCTGACTTGGAATACTGATTATCTCTATGGAAACAAAATCTTCTTGATCTCAGGCAAAGCTCCTCCAAGCGCTGCACCTATGGGGATGATGATTGCCGCAGAAGCGAGTGCCCAATATGCAAGAATTCGTGGCGATACCTGCGCCAGAGCAAGGTCGGATGCATCATCTTGGGCGAGGTTTGCCGTGATGCGAGCCAGGATCCACCAATTGAAGGCTGTCATGGCGACGAGGATGAAGATGAGGGAGAAGGTGATATATTCCCCATAAACCGAGAGTTCGGGACCAGCATCTGCGTAATACTCCAGCCCAACGACGTAGAAAAGCGCCATGTATCCGCCGTTCCAGAGGGTGTGCAATCCGACCGAGGTGAGGTAGGCGCGAAGCAAGCGTCCAAACCAGCCGGATGTTCGAGCCCGTTCCCTATATATTGCTAAAGCGAGTATCCCTGTCCAAAGAGAGTGTCCTACTGCGCCGATGCCACGCAGGGCGGTGATCCCGCCCCATGTCCATCCACTCCAGCTTGCGATAACGCCCTGATAGAGCATATTCTCGATGATGGCGAAACCTGCGCCGGAGGCTAATCCCAGAGCAAAGGCTTGGGCTTCGTTTTGGATGCGGCTGCGCATAATGCGCGGACCAAGGGCTTTGGCGAACTCTTCGGGGAAGGGCGCTTGAAAGGCGATGTAGAGCAGGTAGAAGATGAGCATTGGCGAGTAAAAAACTCGTTCGAAAAAGCCCGATGTCCCGGGATCGATGAAATAGATGAAGTCGCCTACGATATATTCGAGAGGCTCAATGAGCAGGTAAAAGATGATGGGCAGGATGCTACCGAGCAGAATGGTGACGGAGATCGAGAGGGTGTTGCCTGAAACATAGTTCAGCGCTCCTTGACGCCAGGAAATAGGCCAGTTGAGACGCCCCAGCGCCCAAGAAAGTGCCGCAAAACCGGGGAGGGCCGCACCAAATAGGAAAATGGGCGGGAAAAGATATTCATTCGGGAAATCGGAGTTGAGCAGAGCTGTGCCCAAACCCAGGGCGATAGCGAAGAAAATGTAGAAAATATAAAAGGGCGGCAACCTGAGCGAAGATGAGGGTTTGTTTGCAATGGAGCGCAGCCCATGAAAGATGGCAAGAGTGCCGCCGATCAGCCCCCAGAAGATGGTGCCCATTTCGCCGATCTGGATGCCTAAAATGGTCTCGCTGATAAAGTCATTCCTGAGAATGACGGGCAATCCCAAATAGCCGATTGTGGCAGCTATCCCGCTCAGGAACATTAGCCCACCGAAAAGGACGACCAGATAAGCCAGTATTTTGCTCGGTTTTTTACTCATTTTTGCTCCAGTTTTTTGTGCACGGAGTTCACTGAGAAGGAAAAAAGATTAAATAATTGTACGTATGCGTCATAACACTAGCGGCGATTGAGTAGCGAATGCACCATCGTGCCGCAGCGTATCGAAATCAAAGCGACTTTGTGTGAGAGAACTGTATTTGGCAATCCGCTTTGGTTTCGATACGAATGACGATAAAGCTGTCATTCTACTCAACCGCCGCTACAAAAAAGTTTTTATAAAGAAATTCATCGTTCCGTATTTATCATTCTGCATTCCAAAAACTCACTCCCAAGTATCCAGCGTCTCACGCCACTCCTGCGAGCGGGCAATGATCTTTTCACGTTGCCTTTCCACAAAGATCGCCGCTGTCACGAAGAGCAAGCCAACGCCCAAAATCGTGATCCAGCGGTTGACATCGTAGATATTTATTAGCACGATGACTTGTGTGGTCACATTCAGCGCAATCGCCCCGATCCCGGCGAAGAAGGGTAACCGTTGTCGTCGCCCGGCGCCCCACCAGAGCACCAGCACACCTTCGATCAACAAGATCAGGAAGTAGACAAAAGCAGCATCAACCACCGACTGCACATACGAAGTAACCAGCAAAACCGCCAGCCCAAAACCCTCGACGATCTTCGCAAAAACACCACGCCCACGCATCCGTTCGAGATGCCCCATCCCTGTAAAATACAAACCGGCAGGGATCGCATACCACTGCGGCTGCGAAACATCCTGCACGATCAACAAAAGCACCCAAGCCAGCAGCAGCATCCCCATCCCCACATAGCCCAGCCGATGATATTTCCCCTTATAAGCGATAGCGAGATAAAGTGCCCCAGCAAAAGCCAAGGCTGCCGCAGTTGCTGAAGTTTCGCTGGCAACAAAAGGAAGGGAGAAGATGGTCGCAAAAGCGGATAGAGCGATTCCTATCTGGACAAGCGGCTGCTTCCAGATGGAAAGCCGCGACGCTCGCCTTTCAACTTGCTCGATGGTCAACGAAATCAGATAGAATCCGAAGCCGATCCCGCCAAATAACGCCATCGCCCACGGGAAGGAAACGCCAGACCAATGGATACGATAACCCACAGCAAGCAGCAGAAATGCCAACGAACCGTATGTGAGTGCCTTGTCTGCCCAGAGCATCGCAAAAAGTCCAAGCAAGAGAGCGTATCCCATCGCAAGGATGATGGCTGTATCTGTGCCGGGCAGAGAGACAGATTGCCAGAGAACAATATCCAACGCAGTGAAGATGAAGAAGGGCTGCGACCAAGATGGTGTAAGAAGATACCCGACAAAATGCCAGATACCGAAATCCACTTCCCAGCGCCAGAACTTGAAGATATATTTCCCTTCTTCGATCTCATGCGCAATGGAAAAACGCTTACTGAGCGCATACCCAATCAACGCCATGAGCCACGTCATCACTAAGAAAGGCAGGCTAATTCTATGAATACCCCCACCAGAAGGGTTGATCGTGAAGTAGCTCAAAAGCGCTAAATGTGCTGCGAAGAGACCGGGGTAGAGCCATCCTGAACGTCGGAAGAGAGGCGCTGAAACCAGATAGATGGTCGCAGCGGCGGAGAAAGATAATGTTAGGGCTAAAGCATCTGCCGAGGAGAGAGCAACCAAGCTCAGGCTGAGAGCGTATGCGAGCAAATAGAAGGGCATTGCAGGGTGAGCCAATAGCGGAGATCGGATCGGCTTTTTGTGAAAGACAAATCGTCCCAAAAGAATATAGAGAACGATCAGGGGCAGCCATCCCAAGCCATACCAGCGTGGCTCCAGCGTGGCAATCCCCGTCATCCGCAGATAATAAGGCACAGCCAGCAGCCAGGATGCGGGGTAGATGAAAAGGCTCTCACGGAAGCGCCATGCCGAAATTGCATAGAAAAGCGAGCCGATCAGATAAAGCGGGATCGCTAAGGAACGTTCACCACTTGCCGATGCCAAAGCCACCGCACTGAGCAAATAACCGAGGGTATAGAATGGCATGGCGTAGGTTGAGATAGCACCATCGCCCCCTCCCAGCCTCCCCCCATTTTTGTTTTTCAAAATGGGGGGACTGAGGGGGGCATCAAATAGTTGCCCGGCAACAAAGTAAAGGAAAGCCAAGCCCATGAAAATCTTCGAAACCCAAGGATCGTTGAGATTACCAGCATGATGTAGTGAAAGCAGCGTGATAACGGGCACGAGCGTTGTGCTGAGATAAAGCCAAGCGGGCTGTTTGAAAAGATACGCCGAAATTGCATAAATGGCGGCGTTTATCGAAAGTACGGCAATAGTGACCTGCAAATCGTCAAAAGCGACCATCGCCCCGATCGCCGTTAGGGCATAGCCTGCGCTGTAAATTGCCCAGGTATAATAATCCTTCTTGATGCGGCGCACGACCATGCCCAGGACAATGTACACGGGTGCAAACAGCGTCAGCACAAATCCACGCCACGCTAACTCAACCTCGTGATAAGTAAGCAACTGCGCCACCCAAACAGGCACAGCGTAACTCGCAAAGAAAAGGAAGAAATTCTGCGCTACACGTCGGGCAACGCTTTCCGGTTTGCGCCAGAAGAAACGGATAAAATCGTCAAGTGCATGATGCTGTTGACGATGCACCAAAAGCTGCGAGATCAACGCAAGGATGACCGCCACTGCCAGTGTATAAAGATGGACAAGAAGATCAGATGTGGAAAGAGCGATGGCTCGGACGATCAGCAAATAGCCGACAAAATAAGGACCATGAGCGAAACGCCCCTGACCCTCGGCTTGCTTGCCCTTGTCGAGCAGATAGCCGATGAGGAGCAGGATCGCTGCCCACCCCATCCAGACCCAACTATATCGCTCCAATACCATCTTGGACATCGGGCTGTACAAGGTCCATCCCAACGTGGCAGGGAAAATGGACAACATCGCTGCAATGTAGGAGAAAGGATAATAAACCTTCCGCTTTTGGAATACCCAGGCAGAGAAGGCGTAGAAAAAGACCGCCAAAGCTTGCAAAATGACGAATGCCCGTGCAGGGGATGTGAACTGTTCTACAGGCGGGAGCGTGCCGCGCATATATTTCAACGTAAGTCCGCTTGTCAGATAAAGTGCCCAAGCGACATAAACTTGAGAAGAAAAATAGAAAGACCACGCATAAGTGCGCTCAATTTTTCGCAGCCAGACTGCCACGCTTAATGAGATCAGCCCGCCAACGACGTAGCCTATCCACGAGTAGGCGTTGTTTATGGCAAATTGGCGTGAGAGCAGGAATGTCCAGTAAGGGAAAGTCCAGGCAATGAACCAGAGGAAAGCCATCCGTACCGATGAGTGGAAGTTGCTCTCCTTTTCGCCAAAGATGGCTTTGATAAGCTCATCCCATGTGTGGTGATGATTGTGATACACCAAGATTGCCGAACCAGCCATGATGAGAATGCCTACGCCCAATGTCCACAGGTGGGGTGTCTCCGCGCCCGTGTTCAGGAAGGAATAGGTCCAGAACATGGCAAAGAAGGCTATTAGATAACCTACGAGATAGAGACCATGTGCATATCGCTTGCGCTCAGCAACTTCGATGACGACGCCACGTCGCCTTGCGGGTTGGTCACGGTCGGCAGCGAAGGCGATGAGGGCGAGAGCGAGGAAGCTCCATGTAACGCCAAATTGAGATTGGGTGAGCGGTTTTCCCAAAATCTGGTTACCGTAAAACATCCACCCCATCGTGTAGGGGAAGAAAGCCAATGCAGCCGCAATATAGGAGAATATATAGTAAATCTCGTGCTTGCGTAATACCCATGCTGAGATGCCATAATAAAGCACCCCCAGCCATTGGAGTGAAATATATACCAACCCTTCGTTTTGGCTGCTTGCGGAAGCGGTTGGGCTCGCCAGAGTTTCGATCGTAAAGGGCAAACTGAGCATCAATCCCAGCAGGACGTAGCACTGCCCGGCTGTGTGAAAGGCCCAAGTATAGGATCGGTCAATTTCCTCCAGCCAGAGCACGATCGCAATGAAGACCAGGCCCGCGATGCCAAACCCCAGCCATTGGAAACCTGCCGTTGTATCGGGAATATTCTTCAGGACGAGAATCAGCCAAACGGGGAAAGTCCAGGCTATGAACCAGATAAAGGCTGCACGTACCATTTTTTGGAGAGAGAATACTTTTTCGCCAAAAAGGAAGTTGAGTACTTCGTCCCAGGTGTGGTGATGCTTGCGGTGGACGAGAAATGCCGAGGCAATTGCCATGAGAATACCGAGACCCAGCGTCCAGGAGAGCGTAACGGAGTCGAGCAGGGTCCAGGAGATGGCGAAAAGGGCGAGAATATATCCCCCCAGATAAAGCCCATGAGCGTAGCGTATCCTATTTTTATCCAGCAGAACAGCGACAGCAAAATGAATAAGCGCCAATGCTGACCAAGCGATTCCAAACTGGAGGGTGCTGATCTCGGTATGTGCGATGAGTGCCAGCGTGTAGGGGAAAAAGGCGACGAAGGGTTCAAGGAAAAGGGGCAAGCGACTGCGGTATAGGCGAGTAGCAAGGATGAGAAGTGCCACAGCCAGCGTTTGGGCAAGAATGGTGGAGAAGAGATTTTCGGGAGGGTTGCCTAAAAATGCCGGCACTGTGAAGGGAAGAGTTAGCAATAGGCTGAAAGCGGTGAGGATTGCCGCCCCAATACCGAAAGGCAGACGCAGATGTGATAGCCAGCTTTCTGATTTTTTCCAGTTGATGCCACGCTCGGTGAGGAGATAGGCAAATCCCAGCCCGATCCATGCAGTGGCGAGGTAATTTTTAGGGACTTTAAAGAGGGTGAGTGCCTGCCCGAAAGCAATGGCGAAGATCAGTGCCGAAAGGTATGCAAAAAGCCTTGTGAGAACGCTGACTTTTTGGAAGCGATAGACACTGAAGGTGTACAGACCGCTCGCGAGAAGAGGAACGACGATGCCAACCCAAGGTAAATCTATAGGGAAGGAGTCAAAACGTCCGAACAGGGAAGCGGCTACGGCAAGGAGGGAGACGCTATATCCCGTCACCAGCACAGGGATAGCAAGTTGCCAGTTTCGGTGGCCTTTTTTCTTCTGCGTAAGCCAAAGCCCTACGGGGATATAAATGATACTTGCCAGTAAGAGGTATGCCAGCGTGTACCCATGTTCTGTAAACGGGTAGAGTTCGAGCGAAAGCTCAATGGGGAAGAGGAGAAGCAGTGCGGCAAGCGTGACTTCTTCTTTTCTCTTGTAGGTGAAGGCAAGGGCAATGAACACTACTACGCTGAGATAGAGCGTGGTGAGCAGTGACCAATACTCGCTGTGTGTCAGGTAAATACCCAGGAAGATCAGGAGATAGGCATAAAAATGGAATGGGAGACGATAATTTTTGTTCCGCTTTACGAGGAATTGACCTAAAGCCACATAAAGCAAAGCTACTCCGGCAAAGACTGCCCCCATCCAAACTTGTGGATAGATGCTGCCTGTCCATGCAGCGGCTGCCCACAGAATGGAGAGAAATCCTGTAATCCAAATGAAGATGCTTTCATTTACTGGGGAGGGGAGAGCTTTTTTGATAGGTTGAGCGATAGCGGGGAGGCGGTCTTCATCGTAGAGGAAAGCAGAGAGCGTATAAAAAAGTATCGCTCCGCCCAAAGCCGTCAGAATAGGAAGACTGCTCAAAGCAGGGTCATAATTCACCAAAAGAGTGATCAAAAGCGGAAAGAAAATAAACTGCGCCCAAAGGATGAGTGCTTTTCCGTATTTTTCAGCTTTGCGCAGAAGATAGGAAACGCCTAAATAAGCCAGCCCCAACCCAGCCCAGGCTGTCATCATCCAGATGGTACTTTGCAGTCTTTCTGCATCCTGCAAGAGGCGATGAGTTGCAAACAAAAATGGGATATTGAATAGTCCCGCTCCGAAAAATAGCAGGAATGCCTTCTCGTAGAGCCAAGCAGAGCCAGCGAGAACAACGCTTGCAATCGTCAGCGCAGTCACCCCTGCCCAAAGGTCAGTAAAGAGTGTGAGCATCCCCACCAATGTGGATAAACCTGTTAGCCCAAAGCCTGCGATATTAAGGGCGATCAGGTAACCACGCTTCCAGGAAGTTTTCTCTTTCTTGGTTTCTTTTACTTTCTGTTCTTTTTCTATCAGCGCTTTATTTGCTGATTCTTCAGTTGTTTTAGGAGGAAATATCTTGAGGAGATTGAATTTTTCTGCCAGCAGCTTCCCGCCAACAAAATAGGGAATGGCAAGAATGCTCCCCGCAGTAGCGTACCATTCCAAACTCAGATCAATGGCAAAGAGAGAAAACGCTACAGTGCCGATCATACTCCACGAGGCGGCATGGGCAAAAATAGTGGCGGGGAATTTCCAAGCCAGAAGGGCGTAGCCAAACGCTGCAAAAGCGAAAACGCTCACCTGCGCCCAAGCAGAAGCACCGGGGATAAAGCTCACGAAGGTCATGCTCGCAGGGATGGCGATCTGGGGCAAATAACGTGTTGCACGAGAAAATCTCAGCCACGCCCCTTCTTTTTCAGATAGTTTGACAGCCAATGCTATCACCGCTGTGGCTGTAGCTGTTATCACAGCAACACTCCACTCGTAAGGGATAGCCAACAAACGTGTGAAAGCTAAAACCGTGCTGCCAACACCGATCAAGGTCAGGTAGTCAAAAAACTCTCCAGGAATACGCCAGGTAGTGGTTGCATATGTAATCAGACAGATAACAGAAACGAGCAACCAATAAGCATTGCCTTCGATCTTACCCTCAACACCGCCGAATTGATAAATAGCGGCAAAATCGACGGCAACCAATAAGGCACCGATCCCTGTCAGTACATCACCAGCCTGAGGTAATTTTAGTTTGGAGCGCACCGCCCAGCCAAGAAAATAGAAAAGAGTGGGCACAGAGAAAATGAGTGTCAATTGAAGTACTTCTGGGAAAACGTCCCAAAAGCGGACAACAAGGATCGTCGCAGAGACCACGATCATAAATGCGCCAAGGTAGAGTAATCCACGCAGGAGGGCACCCGAAACCACCATCTCGACAGTTTTCCCCCAGAGCTTGCCCCATTGAATAGGCGGTCGCTTTGGTTTTGGCGCAGGCTTTGGCTTGGGCGTTGGGCGAGGCGTAGGCACTGCTTTTTTCACGGCAGGTTTCGCTACAGTCGCAGCAACGGCTTTAGCGGGAACTGGTTTCAGGGGCGCAGGCGCTGCATCCACAACGGGGTCAGGCTCAGGCTGCGTCCGCTTCGTCAGCTCATCGTTCAGGTGGTCTCGCAAGGCGATGAAATCCCACGAGGGCAGGTGCGCTTCCCAATCCTTCAGAGAGTTCAATCCGAAACGGATCGTCTCCTCCTCTGGTATTTTCTCCAGCTTCAGATGTTGCCCGGCCAATTCCTTTAAAAGTTCTTCGATTTGCGGGCTAAGATGCGCACAGATTTTTTTCAACGCTGCGGATCTAACGGATGAGTACTTCCCCGACCAAAGCCATCTTTCCGACAAGTCGTAGAAAGCCTGTAAAGGAGCCAACTCTTTGGCAACTTCCTGCGGATCGCGCTTAATTTCGTCTTGCTGAGGGGGAAATAATCTTTCTCTCAGCTTCGACAGCTCTGCCATATAAGGCGTCCGATGCTCCTCAGTGCCTCCCCAGCTTTTTGTTTGCTCAAGTAAAAATTCTAGCTGGCGTAGCCTAAGTACATCTTCAGGGGCGTAGCTTTCCCCACAAGAGCTACAGACTTTATCGTCTGTTTTTTCCAAGTCTCCACATTTGGGACATAACGACAATTCTTTAGGTGAAATTATTTTCTCAGCAAGAGCTGGGGCCCTAAGGGCGGTGGCTCTTGCTTCTACTTCTTTGCTATCGGAAGTTTCTTTTTTCTCTTCAGTTTCAATCGGTAGTACTGGTGAAACCGCGAACCATTGCATTAGTGTACATTTGCCTTTTTTTGCTTGACTTTGCCCCAAAAGCGTACCGAAAAACCAAATAATTAAAAGCAGGAAGGCAGCAAGAATCGGGTCCTCATGAAAGATCAACGCAGTCAGGGTTCGCAGACCGACAAGCAGCATAGCTTGTCTGCCGTGCCACGAAATGAATTGATCTCTTTTATTCGTAATGGGGATCAGTAATATCAAATGCCACCCTGCTGACATTAAAACGGAAAAAACTTCATCATAGGTATTGTCGTAAAACAAAGACAATGTGGGAATGGTAAGTATAGGAGAGAACCAAAGCCAGTTATACCAGTTACGAGCTGTTTTTATATCCATAACATTTTCCCTTTTCTATGACCTAATTATGGCAATTATAACAACTGTACCATATAAATAACATTTGCAGGCGGTTGGGAGTGTCTAAAACAGCGGTTATATGAAATCAATTAAGTGAGCAGGATATTTCGGATACTTCTGTTTGTACAATTGCCTCCTATTGAAAGCAAAGACAAAGAGTTTGATAGCACGTCGCAGAGCTT
>Ga0233447_1002288_pt1 | contig 13878 bp, 10 predicted proteins | sample SI_124_October20_3_FD_183014 | JGI IMG/M metagenome (GOLD analysis project Ga0233447, IMG submission 183014) | Seawater microbial communities from Saanich Inlet, British Columbia, Canada - SI_124_October2016_135_MG | ecosystem: Environmental > Aquatic > Marine > Inlet | place: Canada: British...
ATAATAAACAATCTGACTGCGTTATAATTTTTTGAAATAGCTACGGCTATTCTAAAAAATTATGCCTTGCATATTATTCATTATCTTCATTTTTTGAAAGAAATGAGTTTTTAGAGATGCCCTTAAGTTGATTAGTAGGATTGTCTATTGGACGGGCTAAATGTTTTTCTATTAAAACATTACTGTTTTTTCAAAGTTTTTTCATAACTTGTATTGTTTAAACTAAAGTGCTGATATGTAATATTAAAAGCACCTGGAAAACACACATTCAATAGGGCAGCTGTTTAGTTGCCCTAATTTTTTTACTTTATTGTTTAGCCAAACTCGGGTCCGCTAATTGCAAACTGTCCTTTTATCCCACTTGCAAGTTGATCTTTGTTTTTAAACATCCTTGTGAAATAACGTTGTTTTACAAATCCCATTGAGGTTAACCACTGTATAAATTCAGGGTTGAATTCCGGAATATCGCAAACAACTGGCTGCCCAAACAGATTTTTAAGAGCATGATAAAATAAAATTTTAGCTTCTATTAAAGATTGTGTTGACACCGGACCTATGCGATGGTATTTATTCCCTTTTCTACCGAGAGCAAAACCGGTTATTTTATTGCCGTGTTTTATTATCCAGCTCCTTTCTGGATATTCACTTAATAGCGATTGGATTAAATTAGTCCTGTCGGCACCGAATGTACATTTGTCGAATTGAATAATTGCAGGGATATCTTTTTTCGTAATCAATTGAGGGACGATTTCAAAATCCGTATTTGGCAAGTTTTCATAACTGGTATTTACCAGGTTTAAAACCTGGTATTCATCGGAAAACCCGAATTTTTCATATAAGGGTTGACCAGATGGCGTTGCATCCAGTTTTACAATTTTATGATTATTTATTTCATGTAAAATAGATTTTAGAAGGATTGTACTTATCCCTTGTCTGCGGTATTTTTTGTTTACCAGTATCATACTAATCCATGTAATATTGTTGGAATAGTTAATAGTGCATGCGGTTCCAACCAACTTTTCTTCAATTTCAGCAACCTTGCATTTATTTAGACGATTTTTTATAAACAGTTGCCAATCGGTTGGGGTTTGATTCCATCCTTCCGCAAGAACCAAATTCATAGCACATTCGATATCTCCGGTTCGTAAATCCCTAATTATAACTGGCTCTTTAATCATATCAACTATAGTTAAATCAGGACAACCATTTACTCAGGTTTTCTTTTACAAAAGTATCATCATTTAAATGCGGGTAAGCCTTGTAAACCCGATTTATTTCTTCCAGTTGACCGGGAGATAAAACCTCATTTTTGTTTAAAGTCCATAGTCCGTCTAATAATCCCTGGCGGCGCAAAACCTCGTGGAGACCAACAATGCACCCGGCAAAATTATTTGCTGCATCAAAAAATGCTGCGTTACTATCTGTAATTTGAATGCCAAGAGTTAATATTTTTTGAATGTTGTTTTCAAATTTACCATTTTGAATTTCTTCCAATAGTTTCACCGCAGTTTTGGTCCAGACAGCCCAATGCCCCAAAATCCCTCCCACAATTTTCTTTTTAATTATTTTATTATTTACCTGAATGAAATATTCAGATAATAAATCTACCAGGATATTATCGTCATTGCCGGTATAAAGTGCAATATCTTCGGCCCTGCCCGATTCTGCAACCCCGCGGACAACGTCTAAAGTTTGGTAACGGTTGAATGGTGCTATTTTTATGGCAATTACATTCTCGATTTGCGCAAATTCCCGCCAGAAATCCACATCCAGTTTACGGCCGCCAACTGCAGGTTGAAGGTAAAATCCCACTAACGGTATAATTTCGGCAACTGCTTTACAATGTTCAATTATTTCATTATTACTTGCATCGGAAAAAGCTGCCAAACTTAATAGCACAGCATGATATCTGTTTTTCAGTGCCAGCTTTGCCTCTTTGCTTGCCTGAATTGTTTTGCCAATAACACCGGCAATCCTTACTACTTGTTGCTGTGTTGTACGGTTAAATGTGTCAAACTCTTCACCGGCAATTTCAAGCAAATTTTCGTAAAGATTTACCTTTGGGCCACGGATCTCAAACTGCGTTGTATGAACAGCAACAGCCACACCTCCGGCTCCTGCACTCAAATAATAGCGCATTAATGCCCGCTGTTTTTGTGGATCAAGTTTTCGGTTTTTATCAAGGGCTAAGGGAAGGGCAGGAATTACAACACCCCTTTTTATTTTATTGATTATTTCTTGTGGTAATTGTGAATGTTTCATTTTATTTCAATTGCCTAATTATTGATAGCCTTTAAAGTCTGAATTCAAAATAAATAATAAAAATCTCAATCGAGAAACATCAACCTTTCAACTTTGCTCAGACTGGTTGTTGTCTGGAGTTGAGCAAATGTTTTTTGCTGAATTAAACCGTATTAAATTGAGTTTTGTTTTTTAGTATTTCATTTCAAAGATTGCCTGCTTTTTAGTTTGATTCATTTTAGTATTTTCCGTCCCTTACTTCGTAATGTGTTGGTTTGCCCAATAGTTTTTTGTCTTGATTTATCCAATCAGCAATCCATTGAATAATCTTAGAAACAGGTATTTTAGGGCGGCCAAATAAACTGTGTGCAAGCGCGGAGTTACTTAATAGTGCAGTTTTTGTTTTGTCGCCTATAAATTTAGCTTGAACGTTAAAAAGTTTTGCAAACTCCAGTGCGATATCCTGTACTTGTAAAGTTTTTTCACCTGTGATATTTAATATTTTTGCAGGGCTTTCAGCAAGTTCTAACGAACGGAGAACAACATCGTTAGAATCGCCTTGCCAAATGGCATTAAAATAGCCCATGGATAAATCAATTGGCTCTTCATTTTTTACTTTTATTGCAATGTCAACTAAAACCCCGTATCTTAATTCCACAGAATAATTTAACCTGATCAATGCAACCGGGGTACTATTCTTTTTACTGCAATATTCAAACATTCTTTCGCGCCCAAGGCACGACTGGGCATACTCTCCAATTGGTCCGGGTCTATCTGATTCTTTTGATCCTCCGGAATTAAAATGTACCAGCGGATATACACAACCTGTTGAAAAGGCCACAATTCTTGAGTTTTTGAAATGTTCTGCTACCAAAGCGGGCATGTACGAATTTATCGCCCAGATACCTGGCAAGTTGTTTTCGGCTCCAAATTTCGTTCCGGCAAGGAAAAACACATTTTTTACTTTTGGTAAACTTTTTAAAAATCCTGAATCCAACAAGTCGCCACGAATGGTTTTAATACCAATACTTTCAATATTTTTTCTTTGTTCGCTTGATCCAAAACGGGAAACACCGTAAATTTTTTTGCTAACTCCGGCTTTTTCGCAGGCTCTTTTTGCCATGCTTGCCAATGAAAGGCCAATTTTCCCATTAATCCCCAAAAACATCAAATCACCTTCAATGCGAGAAAACATCTCAATTACTTCGTTTGATGGTCTGGAAAGTAATTCCTCCAATTCTTCTTCATTAGTTATTTTCTCAGGAATCTCTTTCATTACTTTTTTTACTCTTGTTATTCAATTAAATAGAACCAATAAATCCGATTATCTTAGTAAAAATAAAATACACCATAAGACTTATCAGAAAAAAACCAAATATGGCAAAAGTATTTTGCAATTTGTTATTCCGCAAATGCCCCATTACCTTTTTATTATTCAAAATGAGAAATATTCCGATAGCTATTAACGGGACAGCAATAATTGATGATGCTTGTGCCAAAATAAGTGCATAAACAACATTTTCGCTAATGAACATTGCAACGAACATACCTAAAAGCAAAATAACTGATGTAAATATTTTTGGTGTTTTTTCGTTCATTGACCGGCCAAGCCCCAAACTATCGGCAAATAACCCACCTCCTATAACGGCATTTACTATTAACGAAGAGAAAGCTGCAGCACAAAATCCGATGCTAAAAACAATCTTGGCATAACTGCCAAACAATGTTTCCAATTGCAAAGCCATATCTGCGGCGGTGTTTACTTTTATTCCATTAGGATGCAAAGCTGCTGCCGATGTAACAATTATCAATATCGAAATAAAAGCAAGGAGTATAATTCCCATGTAAGAGTCATTCAGGCTTTTTTTTAAATTTGCTACGTTCCAGCCTTTGTTTTGAGCCAGGTAAGACTGATAGATTGCAGCATTGAGAACAAAAGTAGTGGCTACCAAGGCAGCTATAACATCCAGCTGTTTAAAATCGAATGTAACAGGGATAAAACCTTTTACAAGTGGTTCCATTTCCGGTTTTGTGAGTATAATATTGAATACAAATGCGGCTATCATTATCATCACCATAACCATCATAAGTTTCTCTAAAATTTTGTAAAGGTTTTTCGCCCAAAATAAAAGTATTATTGCTGCCAATGTAAATACTACCGGCCATAAATGTGCGTCAATTCCGGTAATTCCTTCCATTCCTATTCCAATTCCCAGGTTATTCCCAAATTGGAAACTTGAGGCAGAAAGGAAAGTTGAAATACCAATTAAAACTGCAAACCAGCGGCCATAAGTATCAGAAATCGATTGTAAAATCGACTTGCTATTGGCTACCCCAAACCTTACAGCCATCGAAGTATAAGTAAGCATTGAAATTGCAGCCAAAACAATAACCCACAAAAATGAATAGCCGTGCACCGAACCTATCATTGAAGCAACAGTAATGCTGCCAGGGCCTAAAACAACCGATGCAATAATAAACCCTGGACCAACAGACTTTAGACTTGCTTTTATTTTATTAAACATTATGCTCTTTTATTATCGCTATCAAATATATGATTTTACAAGTAATATGCACAAATAAATTAGCTGCCATTTATTTAAAATAAGTCTGTTAAAAAATTGAATAATACTTAGATTTGGTTAAATAATTCTTTTGGGAAATAATAGAATAAAAAATTATGTTTCGTTTGAATTGTTGTATAATACCAAGTGTAAACAGGTAATTGATCGGAATTTTTCTTATTTTTCGGGAAATATGATTAACAATAACCTAAAAATTTCATATTGAATTTTTATGCAGAAGAAAGTGGTAATAATTACCGGTGCTTCGTCCGGTATTGGAAAAGCACTAGCGGAGAAATATGCATCTGAAGGATGGAACCTTGTTTTGGCTGCCAGGAGGATAGGCCGTTTAAAAGAACTTGAAAAACAGTTGAACGGTGTTGAAGTATTAAGTGTTGAAACCGATGTAGCCAATGAGAAGGATTGTAAAGATTTAATTTTGGGAGCTATAGATAAATTTGGTCAAATTGATGTGTTGATCAACAACGCCGGGATTTCGATGCGTGCATCAGTAGAAGAAGTTGACCTCAATGTTATGCACAAAGTAATGGACGTAAACTATTGGGGAACAGTTTATTGTTCGAAATTTGCCTTGCCCTATCTTGTAGAAAATAATGGTACGTTAGTAGGTGTAATTTCGATAGCAGGCTATGTTGGTTTGCCGGGAAGAACAGGATATTCAGCTTCAAAGTTTGCCGTTCGCGGTTTTTTAGAAACAGTGCGTGTAGAATATATGAAAACCGGGTTGCGTGTTTTGGTGGCAGCTCCTGGATTTACTTCAACCGAAATAAGGAAATCTGCGTTAAATGCAAAAGGCAAACGACAGGGGGAAACACCTCGGAACGAAAATAAAATGATGTCGGCAGAGAAGTGCGCGGGGCATATTTTTAAGGCAATAAAAAAACGGAAACGAACAATTGTATTAACATTCTGGGAAGGAAAAGCAATTGTTTTAGTAACTAAATTCTTACCTAAATTTGTTGAACGGATAATGTACAGAGTTTTCTCAAACGAACCCGATTCCCCTTTAAAGTAGTTACAGGAAAAAGCTCACAGGTAGATAAAGTATTAAAAAGCTAGTTTGCTGAAAGTCAGCGATCGCGGGAACATCAAAAAAATATTTTTTAAATAAAATTGAGCAGGCGTGTTCCTTTAAAGAATGATATAAGGAAACCCACCAGCTCAATTTAATAAATCTATTTTGCGGGGATATTTTCTAATGTATTTAACAGAAAATCCCAGTATTTTTGAACAGTTTCGATGTTTACTTTTTCATCGGGTGAGTGTGGGAATTTAATAGTAGGCCCAATTGAAATCATATCCCATTTTGTATAGGTCGATCCCAAAATGCCACATTCCAGACCAGCGTGCATAGCAAGTAATTCCGGTTCTTTTTTAAATTGTTTTGTGTAAAGATTTTTCATCACCTCTAAAATTTCCGACTCAACATTCGGTTGCCATCCCGGATAACTTCCTTCGAGAACAACGGAAGCACCAGCCAATTTAAAAGTTGAATCTAAACGGGAAGCTAAAGCCATTTTTGCTGATTCAGAAAAACTACGGACCAAACAACATACTTCTATCGATTTTTTTCCTGTTTGAACAATTGCCAGATTCGAAGAAGTTTCAACAGTCCCCTGCATTGTGTCACTCATCCGGACAACATCGTTTGGAGCCGCCCAAACCGTATTTATAAGTTTCTTTTGTAAGGATTTAGTAAATACCTTTTTCGGCATTTCTGCTGCTTCAACTTCAATTTCTAAATCAGGCTCAACATTTTTCAATTCTGCCTTAACAATCGAAGCTAATTTTTCAGTTAAAGATAAAAATGTATCTGCATTTTTCGATTTTACAACCACCAATCCAAAAGCTTCACGTGGAATTGCATTTCGCAAACTCCCACCTTGAATATCAGCTAAAATTACTTTTTGTGTTTCGTTAACTTCTTTTAAAATCCTAAAAAATACTTTATTTGCATTTCCCCTCCCCAAATGAATATCGACACCTGAATGACCACCTTTTAAACCGGTTATTTTTAGGTTAAAAGCCAACATATTTTTAGGGATCTTTTTTGTCAGTTTCTTTTTAAATGTTGCAACCACATCAATTCCACCTGCGCAGCCAATACTAAAAGTACCTTCATCTTCGGTATCGGTGTTTAAAAGAATATCCCCTTTTAAAATACCATCTTTTAACCCTTTTGCACCATCCATCCCGGTTTCTTCAGTAGCTGTCAGTAAAACTTCAACTGGACCATGTTTAATTGTTTTTGATGCAAGCACTGCAAGGGCTGAAGAAACTCCAATTCCATTGTCTGCTCCCAAGGTTGTACCATTTGCGGTTACCCAACCATCTTCTATAAAAGCTTCAATCGGGTCGGAAGCAAAGTCGTGATTGTTGTCGCTGTTTTTTTGTGGAACCATGTCAAGGTGACCTTGGAAAATCACGCCTTTTAAATTCTCCATTCCCGAAGTTGCAGGTTTACTAATTATTACGTTCCCAATTTCATCTTTTATTGTTTCCAAACCTAAACTTTCCCCAAAATTAACTGCCCAATCCTGAATTTTGTCTTCATGATTTGAAGGGCGGGGAATCTGCAACATTTGGTCGAATATACTCCAAACTTCCCTTGGTTGGATATCTTTAATTTTTGTCATTTTATTATCAATATTTGAATTTGATGAATATTTTAATGTACAATATTTTAAATGGCCTAACCCCATAATTATTCAGGTTTTTGCCCTGAAGGCAACTCCAGGCCAAATCCTTGAATTTTATCAGCCTGTTTTAGTTTATAGGATAAAAAGATTGAAATTACACCACAAACAACAAGCATTAAAATAGGTATGGTGTAGTCATACACATCGTTTCCTGCTCTGATAGCTTCAAGATTACCTTTATTTGTTAGATCCAAAACAGCTCCTATTCCCCAGAAAAATAATCCCAAACCCCAATTTTGTATTGTAAACATTGTGGCATACGCTGTTCCTAACCGGCTTTCGGGGACTATTTTGGCGACAGAAGGCCACATTGCAGCAGGCACCAATGAAAACGCAACTCCCAAACTCAACAAACCTGCATAACCAAGGAATACACTATTAAAAACGGATAACGATAAATGGGCAAAAATCAATAACAATGAGCCCAACATCATTAATGAAGCAGCTTTCCCTTTCCTATCTACATAACTTCCAAAAATTGGTGTAAACAATATTGTTCCTAAAGGAATTAAACTGGCTGTTTTTGGACCATTTTTCAACCAAACTGAAAGAACATCTTTTAATGAATAAATGAAGATAAAAAACAATGCAAGAATTATAACCAGTGCAATTGTTTTCATGTTTTTTGCTTTAATCTGAGCGGGAATTAAAGTAATAGAAAGGGCAAAAATAAATAAACCTATATACACGCTGGAAGTTCCTAATGCCGTACTCCCAAATAAAGTAATAACTCCTTCTGTTGATAAAGTACTTGTGAACCCAAATTTATTTATCAAGAGGTCAGCTGCATATTGGATAAAAGGAAATACTGCTGCATAAAAAGCTACACATAATAAAGCAATATATAAAAAAGACTTATTTTTTAAGAGCTTGAATAAATCGGAAAACTTAAATTCTTCTTCCTCTTCGCCATCCACATTAGCGCCTTTTGTTTGTTTGTCAAGTTTAACATCAAATATCAAATAGATTACAAACATAATTAAAGCAACGCCTATTAATGTTGCAGCAAAAACAACAGCGGGGGGAACAGAATTTACAGCTAAATCTGGTGACACGGCAATTCCAAGTGCTGAACCCAAACGTCCAAATCCCATGTTGATTGCCATGGCCAAAGCGAGTTCATAACCTTTAAACCATTTAACCACTGTTCGTGTTGCAACCACGCAAACTACTTCCAGGCCAACTCCAAAAAATACGCGGCCTAAAATCATATAATTCAACATTGTAGAATGTTCTTCTCCAAAAAAACCAGTGCTTGCCATGGCACTTATAGCACCACCTATAACAGCAAGTCCACCAAATAATAATCCGGCCACTCTAATACCCCATTTGTCAAGAATCATTCCTCCAATAATGATCATTCCAAACATATTGGCAATGGTTGTTAAACCAATTAATCGGCCAAACTCTTCACTTGTGAACCCCATTTCCGATTCCATCAAAGGTTTAATTCCACCAAAGAAATCCTGAAACCAATAAGTACTAAAAGTTAATCCACTAATTAGTAACAGTGCGAACCATCTCATTGCAGGCGATTCTCTTAATGTTTTTTTAATTGCATCCATACAATATATTTTAATTTAAAATTATTACAAGTGAGTAAAAATAGAAAAAATAACAAGCTATAAAAATGACCCATAAAAAAAAGGCAGCCAAAATGAGACTACCTTTTTGGTTTTTGCATTTTATTTTTTCGAAACCGATTTAATTGCCCCGGTTTCAGGATGAATTTCTATAGCAAATTCACCATAAAGCAATTCTTCGGGAATTGGTGCAACAGCCCCGCTTTGTGCTATTAAGGTTCGAACCGTGGCAATAGTTTTTAATTCCTGTATAATTTTTATACTTGCAACACCCGGCATTCGGTAAAAAACCCCGCTTTCGCCGGCAGAGGGATTTTCGGATGGAATTAAACCAGAATATTTGTCGGTGAGATTCTTTTCAGGCTCAATTTCAATAATAACCGGTTTGCCCGAAAGGTCCGAAGCTGGCACTACTCCTTTTTCATCGGAAAAACGAAAAATTACTTCACCTTTTTTTGTAGAAGAAATTGGAATATAATCGAAACTAAATTTTTCGCTGCTAAAAGTTGTCCTTCCAACAAATAGGCTGAGATAATTTTTTTCTGTCTTTTTAAGTTCTTCCAAACTTACTTTATAAGCATTACCATCGGGATGGAATTCATCAAACATTCCTGCCGCCATGTCGTACTGGTTCATCCTGCATTCCAAAATACGGGCAGCAGCTTCCGCTGCTTTTTGTTCAATCCCAACCCTTATCGGCCGAAAACCGTTGGTTGAATCTCCTGGTGAATAAAAAGGCGTGTCGGTAAAATATGAAAATGAAAAACCATCATACGGTTTGGGCTTTTCGATAAAACTATTTGTATTTACATTTTTGGTATCTGATATAGAAACAGATGAATTAATTCCTGCCAAACAACCTTCAGTAGTGAGGCTAATTAAAAAGGAAGCATCGCCCATTGCTTTAAACACCTGTTCAGGATCGGGTTCTGAGAAAGTAGTTACTTTAATATCTTCTATCGCCCATTTTGAAGTGCCCCTTGATTTAGCATCATTTATTCCCAATAATTGATCGGCATACGATGCGTACGGACCAGGAACAAATGATTCCTTAACCGCCTTCACATAAATCCGGATCCCTGTTCTTGGAAGTGAATATGCAATTCCTTCAACATAAGTTGGAGTAATTACTACTTCATCCTCTTTCTTTTTACGTTGCCCAAAAACAGGAATCACCAAAACTAATCCTAAAATTATCGCTAAATACTTCATCGTTAAATTGTTTTTATAATAGTACCCAAAAGTATTAAATTTATTTTGTTGAATCGGTATTCATTGTAAGAAATGACTTGCCAAGGTAATCAATAAGATCTCTGGCAATAAGTGAAAATTCTGATTTCTCTTGTGCGGCAAAATCGCCAGCCATTCCATGCAGAAAAACTCCCGCCAAAGCTGCTTCTTTCGATGAAAATCCCTGTGCCAACAGACCCAAAATTATTCCTGTCAAAATATCGCCAGAACCTGCAGTTGCCATTCCCGGGTTTCCGGTTGAATTAAAAAACAATTTTCCTTCGGGAGTGGAAATGCTTGTAAACGCACCTTTTAAAACTATAACCACTTTATATTTTTTTGAAAACTGAATTTGTTTTTGAATGTTTTCAAATGAATCTTTTGTTTCGCTAACCAGTCGTCTAAATTCTCCGGGATGAGGTGTGAGTATTGAATTTTCAGGCAATTTTTCCAACCAGTCTTTATTTTCGGAAAGAATATTTAAAGCGTCGGCATCTATAACAAGTGGTACTTTTGAGGCCTCTAAAAGTGAACAAAGGCCACTACAAGAATTATGTTTCTGATTAAGACCAGGACCTATTCCAATGGCAGAAAATGTTTTTAAGTCGGGGAATTCGGTAAACATCGAATCGTGCTGATCGACACTTGCCATTGCCTCCGGCACCGCAGTCTGAATAATTGAATAACCCAATCGGGGAACATGTGAAGTTAGTAATCCAACTCCTGCCCGCAAACACGCTTTTGAGGCAAGAATGGCAGCACCCATTTTCCCGTAACTTCCAGCAATTAATAAAGCATGTCCAAAAGTTCCTTTGTGAGCAAACTGAGATCGTTTGGGAAGAATTTGATGAATATCTGCTTTTTCAATAAAAAAATAATCTGTTGGGATTTTTGCAATTCCATCGGGATGTAATCCAATTGGCAGCATTTCCCAATTGCCAACATATTTTTCGTTTTCAGCAAATAAAAAACTGATTTTAGGAAATTGAAAAGTCAAGGTAAAATCAGCTTTAATAATATTTTCAGGAATATTCTCTGTGTTGTCTTCTCCTTTTAAACCACTGGGAATATCGATGGATACGACCGTATTTTTAAGTTGGTTAATTTGGTTAATAATTTCAGCAGGAAATCCTTCCAAAGCCCGGGTCAAACCAGAGCCAAACATTCCGTCTAAAATAACATCGCCGTTATTAATTTTAGGAAACTCATTTTTACTGGTGATTTTTGAAAGTTTTACTTTGCTTTGTTTTAACAATCGTTGCCAATTAATTGCAGGCGAACTTTTAATGTCTTTGCCCAAATCAAGTAAATAAATTTCACATACATAATCTAATTCAGCCAGCTGTCGCACAATTGCCAATGCGTCTCCACCGTTGTTTCCTGCCCCTGCAAATGCAATTATTTTTTGTTCAGTCGAAAATTTTTGAACCCACCAATTTGTAATTTGCGTGGCTGCACGTTCCATCAAATCTATGTCTGCAATAGGCTCATTTTCGATGGTGTATTTATCGAGTTCAGATATTTGTTTTGTTGAGAAGAGTTTCATATTGAATACATTTTAGGTAAAATTACAAAAAAATCAATTCACTTCTTTTCAAATTAACTAATTGAAACTGAACTTTGCCAGGTTGTACAAGCTGAAAAGATTTCTATATTTGTCAGCCTGAAAAATACTGTAAATTAATAACGATTAAAATTGATACTATGCTAAAGGCACATCCTAAAGGACTAATGATTTTATTCTTTACCGAAATGTGGGAGCGCTTCGGTTACTACTTGTTACTCGGAATATTCACTCTGTATATGATTGCACCCGAAACAGCAAGATTTGCGGGAAAAGGAATGAGTAATATGGAAGCTGCCGACATTTACGGTACGTTTCTGGCACTGGTATATTTAACTCCTTTTGTTGGAGGATTATTAGCCGACCGTGTTTTAGGATATCGTAAATCAATTTACATTGGCGGAATTTTAATGGCTGCTGGTTATATAGGTCTTTCTATTCCAAATAATATGACGACTTTTTACCTGTCGCTGCTGCTTATAATTTTGGGGAATGGTTTGTTTAAGCCTAATATTTCTGTTTTATTAGGCAAATTATACGAAAAACCAGAGTATGAACATCTGAAAGATTCGGGCTATAATATTTTCTACATGGGAATAAATTTCGGGGCTTTCGTTTGCAACTTCGTTGCTGCCTACCTTCGTCTTAGTTATGGCTGGGGATGGGCTTTTGCAGCAGCAGGAATTGGAATGCTAATTGGTGTGGTGTGGTTTGCTTTTGGAACTTTAAAAATTCCTGAAATTAAGGAAGCCGATAAAATCACGCCCAAACGCGAAGGGGATCGTTCACTTGGAAGAATATTTGCCGTTTTATTTATTCCTGCTTTTTCGGCAGCAGCAATCGGTTGGTTAATTCCAAATAATATTTTTGGATCTGATTCGAATGATGCATTTATATTTTTCACAATTCCCGTATTATTGTTTTTCTTTAACACATGGCGAACGGCAGCTAAAAAAGAGAAAGCTCCAATTGCAGCACTACTTTCAATATTTAGTGTTGTAATAATTTTCTGGGCTGTTTTCCATCAAAACGGATCCGCACTTACGTACTGGGCTCAAAACAATACCGACCGCGAATTAAGCCCACGAATGGAAAAAGTAATCAAAACCATCGCTAATACTGAAGAAGTTTCAACAGTTCAACGCGAGCGTCAATTAATTGGATTACATGGCGAAGATCTGGGAACTAAAATGGACGACAGTTATTATTTCGACAACTATAACAAAGAACTTCCAAAAGGAAACCTGGATGGAAAACCAGATGACTTAACCGATAATGAATGGGAAAAAGCTAAGGCTGATTCTGGTAGTCATAATGGCAAACTTGTTCTTTGGCCAACTGAATTGCAAGCTTCAATAAATCCTTTCTTTGTAATTATTCTCACACCACTGCTTGTTGCTTTTTTCAACTTTTTAGGAAGAAGGAGAAAAGAACCATCGACGCCGGGAAAGATTGCCTGGGGTATGCTTATTTCAGCAATTTCGTGGCTGGTAATGGTTGTTGCTGCAGTGGCTTCGGGCAACGGACTTGACAAAGCTTCAGTTGCATGGCTGTTTGGCGTTTACGGGGTAATTACAATTGGCGAACTTTGTTTAAGTCCGATGGGACTGTCGCTGGTTTCGAAGTTAGCTCCAAAACGAATTGCAGCTTTAATGATGGGTGGTTGGTTTCTTTCTACAGCAATTGGAAATAAACTTTCTGGAGTACTTTCAGGTATGTGGGACTTGTTTGAAAAGAAATCGAATTTCTTTTTAACGAACGCGATATTAACGTTTGCAGCATTTTTGCTTATTCTGCTGTTACTTCCTTGGTTAAAAAGAGTTTATAACGAAAATGTGGGTACTGGTAAATAATACCAATTGTACTTTGAAATGCCGCATGGCAATTTCGAAGTTTATAATGGTTAATGCCGATACTACAACAAAGGAGTATGCTGAGTAAAACGAAAGTATGCGACATTTGATTGTTAAATCGGT
>Ga0233447_1002290_pt1 | contig 13872 bp, 11 predicted proteins | sample SI_124_October20_3_FD_183014 | JGI IMG/M metagenome (GOLD analysis project Ga0233447, IMG submission 183014) | Seawater microbial communities from Saanich Inlet, British Columbia, Canada - SI_124_October2016_135_MG | ecosystem: Environmental > Aquatic > Marine > Inlet | place: Canada: British...
AAAAGTTCAGCAGCAGCTTCAGCAGCAGCAGCAATAGGTATGACTGTACCTGTAGAGATGCAAGCACAAGCAAATGAAACAGAAAATGAATGGAGATGGGATAAGGCAGCTTGTAGATTCTGTGGTACTGGTTGTGGTATTATGATGGCTACAAAAGGGGATGGAGCAGATCGTAAGATTGTTGCAGTAAAAGGTGACCCAGCAGCACCAGTAAATAGAGGTTTGAATTGTATTAAAGGTTACTTTAATGCTAAAATTATGTATGGAGCAGATAGATTAACAAAACCTTTACTAAGAGTTGATTCAAATGGTAAATTTGATAAAAAAGGTAAGTTCTCAGAAGTTACTTGGGAAAGAGCCTTTGATGAAATGGAAGTTAACATCAAAAAAACACTAAAAGAAAAAGGACCTGAAGGAGTAGCAGTATTTGCTTCTGGACAATATACTGTAATGGAAGGTTATGCAGCTCAAAAAATGATGAAAGGTGGATTTAGATCAAATGCAATTGATCCAAATGCTAGACACTGTATGGCATCTGCTGTTGTTGGTTTCTACCAAACTTTTGGTATTGATGAACCTTCTGGTTGTTATGATGATATTGAACTTACAGATACTGTTGTATCTTGGGGATCAAATATGGCGGAAATGCACCCAATTTTATGGTCAAGAGTTACTGATAGAAAATTAGGTGATCCTGATAGAGTTAAAGTAATTAACTTATCTACTTATAGACACAGAACTTCAGATTTAGCAGATATTGAAATTATCTTTACACCGAATTCAGATTTAGCATTATGGAATTATATTGCAAGAGAAATTGTATATAATAATCCAGAATCAATTGATTGGGATTTTGTTAAGAAACATATGGTATTTGCTGCCTCACCAGTAAATATGGGGTATGGTATGAGAAGAAAAGGTGAAAAATCTTTAGAAGAAGGTAAATATACTGCTAAAGAGATGGAAACTATTAACCAAGAAATGGTACATACTGTTTCTGAAAATGAAGCACCAGCACTTGAACCATATGGTTATAAAGCAGGTGATAAAATGGTAAATAAACCAGCAGGTCTTAAACATTGGGAAATTTCTTTTGAAGAATATAAAGCATTCCTAGCACCATATACTGCTGATTATGTAACTTCAGTGTCTAAAGGTGATCCAGATGAATCAAATGAGTCATTTAAAGCAAAAATTAAAGAATTAGCAGATTTATATATTGAAAAAGGTAGAAAAGTAGTTTCTTTCTGGACAATGGGTATGAACCAACATACAAGAGGAACTTGGTGTAATACATTATCATATAATGTTCACTTTATGTTAAATAAACAAGCAGTTCCTGGTTCTGGGGCATTCTCACTTACTGGTCAACCATCTGCGTGTGGTACAGCAAGAGAAGTTGGAACATTTGCACATAGATTACCAGCAGATATGATGGTAAAAAATGGTAAACATAGAAAAATTACTGAGAACAAATGGAATATTCCAAATGGTACATTAAATCCAGTTGGTAACCAACACATTATGAAAATCCATAGAGATATTGAAGATGGTGTAGTTAAATTTGCATGGGTAAATGTATGTAATCCTTACCAAGATTCAGCATCAGCATCTCACTGGATTAAAGCAGCAAGAGAAATGGATAACTTTATTGTTACTTCTGATGGATACCCAGGTATTTCAGCAAAAGTTTCTGACCTTATCTTACCATCTGCTATGATTTATGAGAAATGGGGAGCTTACGGAAATGCAGAAAGAAGAACTCAGCATTGGAGACAGCAAGTATTACCTGTAGGTGATGCAATGTCTGATACATGGCAATGGGTAGAACTTTCTAAAAGATTTACAGTTAAAGATGTATGGGGTGGATATACTCTAAGAAATGGTAAAAAATTAGCAGATGTTAGAAAAGCTGCTTATGCTCTTGGTTACAATGATGATACAACTATGTATGAAATCTTATTTGCAAACAAAGATGCGTTGTCTTACAAAATTGATAGAGAAAATGATCCTATTCAAGCAGGTTATGACAATTCTGAATGTATTGGTGATGAAAGAAATGTAATTGGTTCTGATGGTAAAGTATGGAAAGGATATGGATTCTTTATTCAAAAATACTTATTTGAAGAATATGCAGCATTTGGTAGAGGACATGGACATGACCTTGCAGCATTTGATGTATACCATAAAGTAAGAGGACTTAAATGGCCAGTTGTAGATGGTAAAGAAACACAATGGAGATTTAATGCTAAATATGATCCATATGCAGCAAAAGCTACTAAAAAAACTGGTAATTCTCATGCATTCTATGGAACACTTGCTAAGAAATTAGCACAAGGTACTTTAACAGGTATTACAGATAAAAATAAAGTTTCATTAAAAAATAAAGCAAAAATCTTTGCAAGACCTTATATGGATCCACCAGAAATGCCAAATGAAGAATATCCAGTATGGTTATGTACAGGTAGAGTTCTTGAACATTGGCATTCAGGTACAATGACAATGAGAGTTCCTGAATTATATAGAGCAGTTCCAGAAGCATTGTGTTATATGCACCCAGAAGACGCTAAGAAATATGGAGTTAAACAAGGTCAATTAGCGTGGGTTGAGTCAAGAAGAGGTAGAGTAAAAGCAAGAGTTGAAACTAGAGGTAGAAATCGACCTTCAAAAGGACTTATTTTTGTTCCTTGGTTTGATGAGAAAGTATTTATTAATAAAGTTTGTGCAGATTATACTTGTCCACAATCAAAACAAACTGACTTTAAAAAATGTGCAATAAAAATTTATAAAGTATAAGGAGATAATATTATGAAAAAAGAATTAATAAAAAGAATAGGAGGGATAGTTTCAGTGTTTACTTTAACTATTTCACCAATGTTATTAACAGCTGGTTCTCATATAGAGTTAACAAATTTATCTGATGATGCTAAAAAAGAATATCATGCACAAGGTAAAACAAGTGGTATTTCAGAAGATTATTTAGGATTAAGAAAAGTAGATTTATATTCAGAAGATACAGTAGAACCAAATGGTACTGCTTATTCTACTGATTATGCCGGTGGTTCTAAAAAATTAAAAAGATCATTTCAAGATGCTCCACCAATGATTCCACATAGTGTAGAAGGAATGTTACCTATTACAATTAAAAATAATCAATGTACTGGTTGTCATATGCCAGTAGTAGCAGCAAGTGTTGGGGCAACGGCTATTCCAGTGTCACACATGACAAATTTTAGACCTTCAGTTAAATTAGTTGGTCAAGACTTTAAAAAGTCTGAAGATGTAATGAGAAATGATGTTGCTATTACAAAAACAAAAGATGGTAAATTAACTGGTGCAAGATTTAATTGTTCTCAGTGTCATGCACCACAAACAACAAAAGGTGCTGTTGTTGAAAATACATTTGAAGCAGTTTATACACATAAAAATGGTGATACACTATCAACATGGTCTGATGATAAATATATGAAAAATATTGACACAATTAAAGGTGAAGCAGGAAAAGTTACAAATAAAGATATAGCAAATAAAGATTCAGTTGCAGGTCATCTTGGTGGAAGTCACTAATAACTAAATAATTAAAATAATTTTAATTAAAAAAAAGGTTGTCATTTTTTTGATAACCTTTTTTTATAAATAAAATAAAAGAAAAATTATTTTTTTGATAAGTTATTAGAATGTCCAAATAAAATCATGTTGTAGAACTTCTAGTAATCCTTGTTATGATAAAAAAAAATGTGATATAGCAGTTTTAAGTTTGGATTATTGAAAATAAAATCTATTTTAAAAAAAGGTTCTAAAAATTAATAAATAAACCTTTTTTTAGATTTAATTTCTTATTAATTTTTAGATTCAAGTCTTTCTTTTTCTTGTTGATAAATAAAAAACATAGGTAATATAATAACTGTGTGTAAAAAGACAGTTAATAACAGTGGATATTGATTTAAAGTACCAAAGAAACTTGGAACAAGGTCAGTAAATGGTTCAAACATTATTTATTCTCCTTTATTTTAATACTAAATGTATTTAATAAAATTATATAATAATTTTTATTAATTTTAATTGATTTGCATCAATTTTTTTTATTTATTATGATGATAAAATGAAATAAGATACAATTATCATAATAATTTATTATAATGTTAATAACAAAATACTATACTTTTTAGGAGTTACTAAATGACAGATAGAAGAAAATTTTTATTAAACATGGTAAGAGGGGTAGGTATTGCTTCACTTGCTGGTTTAACTTGGAGTGCATATATTAATGAAGCAAAAGCATCAGAATTAATTTTAAGACCACCAGGTGCATTACCTGAAGATGACTTTTTAGTAACTTGTATAAAGTGTGGAATGTGTGTAGAATCTTGTCCTTATGATACTTTAATACTTGCGAAACCAGGTGACAATAAACCAATAGGAACACCTTATTTTATACCAAGAGAAGTTCCGTGTTATATGTGTCCAGATATTCCTTGTGTTCCTGTTTGTCCTACTGGGGCTCTTAATGAAAAAAGTGTAACAAATCAAAAAACTGGTGATTTAGATATAAATCAAGCAGATATGGGTGTAGCAGTAGTTGATGATGAAAATTGTATTGCTTTTTGGGGAATACAATGTGATGCTTGTTATAGAGCTTGTCCAATATTTGGTGATGCAATTACAATTGAATATGAATCAAATGATAGAACTGGAAAACATGCATTTATGAAACCAATAGTACATAGTGACCATTGTACTGGTTGTGGATTATGTGAAAGAGCATGTGTTACAGAAAAACCTGCAATCTTTGTACTTCCTAGAGAGAATGCGTTAGGAAAAGCAGGAGATTATTATATTAAAGGTTGGGATAAAGAAGATGAAAAAAGATTAGAAAAAGCTGAAGCAAAAACAACAACAACTGAAATAAGTAAAAAAAGTGCTTTAGATTCTTTAAATGATATAGATGATTTATATTAAAAATAGACAATCTAATAAAAAATTTTAAAAATAAGGAACAAAAATGAAAACTATATGGAATAATTACAGATATTTAATTTTAAGAAGAATAACTCAAATAACTTTAATGCTTTTATACATTAGCGCATATGTTTGGGGATGTTCTTTCCTTATGGGAAATTTGTCTTCTTCAAGTTTGTTAGGTATTATTCCGATGAGTGACCCTTATGCTGTACTTCAAATGTTTGTAGCAGGAGCAATCATTTCAACTAACCTATTGATTGGTGCTGCAATTATATTTAGTTTATATGCAATTGTAGGTGGTAGAATATTTTGCTCTTGGGTTTGTCCTATAAATCCTGTTACAGATTTAGCAAATTATTTAAGAAGAAAATTAGGATTTAATCAAATACAAAAAAAACAACCAGTAAATAGAAATGTTAGATATTGGGTTATAGGTATTAGTTTAATTCTTTCATTTATATTTGGTATTGCTGCTTTTGAGTTTATTTCTCCTATTTCAATGATTCATAGAGGAATTATCTTTGGTATTGGTTTTGGGTGGGCTGCTGCTCTAATTATATTCCTGTTTGATTTATTTGTACTGAAAAATGGTTGGTGTGGTCATATATGTCCTTTGGGTGGTTTTTATTCTATTATTAGTAAATTTAGATTACTTAAAGTTAAACATTCAGCAGATAATTGTACTGCTTGTATGAAATGTAAAGAAGTTTGTCCTGAAGTACAAGTTCTATCTATTATTTCAAAAGAAAATGGACCAATAGTTAGTGGTGAATGTACTAATTGTGCAAGATGTATAGAAGTATGTGATGATAAAGCATTAGGTTTTAAAATTACAGACAAAAGAAAAGAAAAAAAAGATGATTAATAAAATACTGTTATTGATATTTATATCATTATCTTTTTTAAATGCGAAAACATTATCACCAACTTCTTCATTTGAAGCAAGTGGTGGTGTTACAGATTTAGTATATATAAAAGGTAATTTATATATATCTACAATTGAAGGAACTGCAGATATTTTTAATAAAGAAAAAAATAAAATAATTAAAAGCATTAAGGTTGAAAAAATTAAAGACTTTATGGGAGATCTTATTAAACCAAAAATATACTCTATAGATTTATTTAATAATGCTATCCTTTTAACTACACAAGGGGATAAAGGGTATAGTAATATTTATGAATATAAAGATGATATTTTAATAAAACTTATTAGTATTAATTTTAAAAAATTAATATTAAGAGCAAAATATATAGAAGAAAATAAAATAATTTTTGCAACACTTGGTAATCAAGTTTATTTATATGATATTAAAAAAAATAAAATTATTTGGACAACACAAATCTCTCAATCCAAATTTTCACACTTTAAACTAAATGAATCAAAAGATAAAGTATTAGTAGCAGATGAAAGTGGTGATTTAAAGTTAATTAAAGTTTCAAATGGTAAAGTTATAAAACTTTTTTCTAATAAAAACTTGGATAATGTATTTCAAGTTGATTTTAAAAATAATAAAATAATTACAGCAGGTCAAGATATGCGAACTGTTATTTATAATGTAACCAATAATCAATCTTACTATAAAAAAGGTAATTTCCTAATTTATAGTGCCGGGTTAAGTCCTAAAGGTAAATTAGCAGGATTTGCAAAATATGAAAATAATGATGTTGAAATTTTCCATAGTGAATATAAAACCAATTTATATACTTTGACTGAAAACAAAATGAATATTAGTAATATATTATTTTTAAATGAAAAAGAACTCTATATATCTAGTGATGATGAAAAAATAAATTACTATAAATTAAAATAAAAGGAATTAAAATGAATGTTTCAAGTGTAGTGGTACAAACAGTACCAAAATTTTTAGAAGGACTTGTAGAAGACCTTAAAAATTGTGATGCGTGTGATTATCATATGCATGATGAAAAGGGAAGAATTATTGTAACTATTGAAGGTGAAGGGGTTAGTGAAGAACTAAAAAAAATGAAAGTAATAGAAGCACTTCCTCATGTTGTATCTGCTGATATGCAAATGGCATATAGTGAAGATGAATTAGATATTCATATGGAAAGACTTGAAAATGCTGATGCAGTACCTACAATGCTTCATGATAATGATATTAAACCAGAAGAAATTATATATAATGGTGATTTAAAAAAGAAAAACTTAGAAGGTTTCGCAAAAAGATTTGATAACACAAAAAGATAAGAACTACTATTGAGAGGGTTTGTTTTGAGACTGAACATATTTTTTTATTACTTCTAAAGAAACTCAACTAATTGAAGTAATACAGTAAGAAGGAGACCAAAAAGGGATATTCCAGTAATAATCACTTATATGTGATTTAAATTCTTTTCTAACCAATCTACTAGAAACAGTTTTAAAATTATTAATTCATTTAGATATTTGTGTTTGAGGATTTGTTTTAATATTTTCTGAACCTATTCTATATCAACAAAGGTAGAATAGGTTCAGAAATGGTAAAAATTACAAAAATAAATTGAATACAAATATAGAAAAAGTTGATAAAAATAATTAAATTACTTATAATGAATTTAATTATGAATTATCTAAAAATACAATCTATAATTTATATAACATAGTTGAAGACTTTATTGATAGTTTGATTTTTTTTAATCAATTTATATCAACAAAGCAATAAGTAAGAATACAAATAAATAAAAGAATTAAAAAGGAAAATAAAAAGGAAAATAAAAAAATGAATACAAACTACACTCAAATAAAAACATATATAAGTAGTATTAAAAAATACCAGATTAAATCAATAGAAATAGACAATAATAATCAAGAGATTGAAAATATATCTATCAATTACAAATTATTAAATGAAGATATAAATAATATAGATAAAGATTTAATATCTAATTTAATTAAAAACAAACTATGTAAAGAATTATTCTTTGATAAAATTGAAGATATTTATGTTTTTAATCAAAATAAATTTATTGAAGTAATGTTTCATACAAATGAATATATGAAAGGGAGTTATACTAAATACTCTTCTGATATAGGATTATTTTTAAAAGATGAAGATAGAGTTCAATTAAACTTTCCATATAAAGATTGTGTTCTTGTAGGTGGAATGGATAAGGAAGATGATAAAGTTAATTTAGAAGTATTTTATAATGAAATACTTGAAAAAGATAAAATCAATAAACTATTTGAACCAAAAGTTTTTAATAATATAAAGAAATATTCTTATGATAAAAAATTAGCAGAAGATGATAATTTAGATAATCATAATAATATTCAAGTTGATAATGATAATGATAAAATAGAATTTACTACTATTGAAGAAGACGGTGTTGAAAAACAAAAATTAAAAGACAATCTACTTATTAAAGGCAATAATCTTTTAGGACTTCATTCAATAGCCAGAAGATTAAGTGGTTCTATTGATGTTATTTATATAGACCCACCTTATTATTTTAATAAAACTAAATCAAGTGACTCTTTTGCTTATAACTCTAATTTTAAATTATCTACTTGGCTAACTTTTATGAAAAATAGATTAGAAATTGCAAAAGAATTATTAAGTGATAAAGGTGTAATTTTTATTAGTATGAATGAAGATGGCAATAGTTATTTGAAATTATTATGTGATGATGTTTTTGGTGTTGATAACTATTATGGTAATTTAATTTGGAAAAAACAAGATGATAATAGAAAAGAAACTTCAACAATTTTAATAGAAAATGAAAATATTTTATGTTATGGTTACAATATAAAATTATTAAAAAGAAAGTCTATACCAGAAATGAATAATGTTGATAATGATGAAAGAGGAAATTGGTTTAATGCTAATATTTCCTCACCAATTACAAATGAGAATTCAAAAAATGTTTATGAAATAGATATAAATGGGACTAAACACAAAAGAAGATGGTGGTTAGATAAAAAAGAATTAGAAGTATTAATAAATGAAAATAAAATTTATGTTCCAAAAAATGGGGAAGGAACTCCAAGAAGGAAAATGTTTTTAGAGGATTTTTTGAAAGAAAAAAATCAATTTACTAATTTATTATTAAACTATGGAACTTCTACATCTGCTAAAAATAACATGAAAGATTTATTATTAAACTTAGAAGATTTTGATACACCAAAACCAATAGAGTTGATAAATCACTTAATTGATTCTATAAATAATCCAAATTCAACAATCCTTGACTTCTTTGCAGGTTCAGGAACAACTGCACATTCAGTATTATCATTAAATAAAGAAGATAATGGTAGTAGAAAATTTATTTTATTAGAACAAATGGATTATATAGAAACTATTACTGCTGAAAGAATTAAAAGAAGTATGATTAAAGATGGTTATGAAGATAGTTTTATTTATGTGGAAATGAAAGAATCTGATACAAAAGAATTAAAAAATCAAATTAAATCTTCAAAAAATAAAGAAGAATTAATATATTTAATCAATGATAATTTTAATAATGGATATTTTATTAATATAGACAATAAAGAACAATTATTATTAAAAATTGAAAATATATATAATCAAATTGAAAATAAAAATATTACAAAAACTAACAATATTGAAAAATTTAATCAACTATTTTTATTAGAAAGTATTAAATTAGTAATAGAGAAATATATGGATAATAATTTAGATTATGTATCTTATGAAGATATAGAAGAATTAAAACTATCAAATAAAATAAAAGAGAATGAATACAAATTAAATAAATCTTTCTATGAAGAGGTGTAATATGAAAAATTACAATGAAGTATTACAAAAAACTATTTCTTATTCAATATTAAAGGAAAAAGAAAGTATTATTAAATCTAAAAAATCTAATGATAGTTTTAAAGTTCCTGAAATGATAAATAGTAATTTAAAAAATAATTTAAGACATTACCAAGAAGAAGCATTTGAAAATTTTATATTCTTAAATAATCCTAATAATAGTGATATTACAGAAGATATATTAAATCAATTTAATAGCAAAAATAATCATCATTTGTTTCATATGGCAACAGGTGCAGGAAAAACTATGATGATGGCTGCAACAATTATTTATTTGTATAGTTTAGGATATAAAAGATTTATCTTTACAACAAATCAAACAAATCTTATATCAAAAACTAAATTAAATTTATTACCTACATTAAAATCTTCTAAATGTGAATTTAAAGATAAATTTATAGAAGTAGAAGGTAAAAAAATTCAAATAAAAGAAGTTGATAATTTTACTAAATATGGAAATGATGTTGAAATATTGTTTATAACTATTCATAATCTTCATAACAAAATAAATGAAGTTAAAGAAAATAGTATAAATCTTAATGATATTAAAAATCAAGATATTATTATATTAGCAGATGAAGCACATCATTTTCAATCTAATTCAAAATCAACAACTATTAAAAAAGATAATAAATCATGGGAAGAAAGTATAAATAAATTATTGAATATAAACTCTAAAAATAAATTACTTGATTTTACAGCAACTATGGATTTATCAAATAATGATATATTAGAGAAGTATAAATCAAAACTTATTTATGACTATACTTTAAAAAGATTTAGAGAAGATGGTTATAGTAAAGAAATATCTTTAATACAAAACAATAATAAAGATAATAGAATATTACAAGCAATTTTAATAAATCAATTTAGATATGAAATAGGTTTAAATAATAGTGTAAAAGTAGTTCCTAAAATACTTTTTAAATCAAGTGGAACTATTGAAGAACTAAAAGAAGAAGAAAATAAAGTATTACAACTTATATCAAATTTTTCTTTATTAAAATTAAAAGAATTATTAAATAATTCAACTTTATCTTATATGAAAAAAATATCTAAATATTTAGATACAGATAAGAAAAAAGAAGAGTATATTTCTTTAATTAAGAAACAATTTACTTCATCTTCATCTTTAATTATTCATTCAAAAGATAAAGATAAAGAAACTAAACTTCAAATAGCAAATAATTTAGATAAGAATGATAATATTAGAATGATATTTGCTATTGATATGTTAAATGAAGGCTGGGATGTATTAAGTTTATTTGATATTGTAAAAATTGATGAAATAGAAAAGAAAACTATAAAAAAATCAACTACAAGTGAAATACAACTGATAGGAAGAGGAGCAAGAATTTTTCCTTATACATATAAAAATGAATTAAATCAAGAATTAGATAGATTTAAAAGAAAATTTGATAATAATATAAATGATAATTTAAGATTATTAGAAGATATGAATTTTTATAGTGCTAATGATAATGATTATATCAATAATGTAAAAAAAGAATTGATAGAAATTGGTTTAAAAGATGGGAATGAAAAAGATAAAAAAGTAGTAAAAGTTAAACCAACAAATGAATTAAACAATTTTGCTAAATCATTATTAAATAAATTTGTTTATACTAATAAATTAGAAGAAAAATATAATAATGATAGTTTATTAAGTGATTATGATATAAATATTCAAATCACAAAAGATTATTATGTAAAAGAAGAAAATATAGTTAGTAATATATCTAATAAAGATATTGTAGATATTATTCAAACAAAAAATATTAAAGAGTTTATAGAAAAGTTTGATAATGAATTTGTTTTAAATTATGTTTTAAACAGTATTTCTTATTTTAATATGAATAATATTATTTCTAAATATAAAATTAAATCTAAAAAAGAATTAGTTGAAGATATTATAAATTTAAAAGATAGAATATCAATCACAATAAAAAATAAAGATATAGAATTATTATCTTTTGAAGATAAGGTATCTATATTTAATGAAATATTATTAGAGTTAGAAAAACAATTAGAAAGAAAGAGAACTATTAAAATAGGTTCTAAATCATTTAAAAATAAATTTAAAATAGTTGATACATTCAAAGAATATACAAAAAATGAAGATAATGTAAAAGGGTTTGATGAAGAATTAAATTATAAAACTATTGCTGGAAACAATACTAAAAAAGATTTTAAAATTACAAATAAATCTTTATACTATTATGATAATATAAGTTGGGATAGTGGTTTAGAATTAGAATTATATGAATTGTTTGATAAATCATTAGATAGTGAAAATTATTTGGTTATTAGAAATGAAGTTGGTTTCAAGATGTTTAATCCTTTCACACAAACAAATAATAAATCAATAAACAAATATTCAATAGAAGATAAAAATATTTTTGAATTAAATGGAGAAGGGTTTGAACCTGATTTTATAGTATTAAAAAGAGGAAATAATAATCAATTTTTCCAATATTTTATAGAAGTAAAAGGTAAAGATAAAGTTGATACAAAAATAAATAAATGGAAAGAATTTTTATTAGAAAAAATAAATAGTAATGAAGATGTTATCATTGAAAATAATATAGAATATAAAATATATGGAATTCCATTTTTCACAGAAGAGAATATAAAGAATAATAGTGTAAAACAGACATATATACAACAATTGAAATAATTTCACATTAGGAAGATATTTCTTCCTTCTTATCTTCTTCCACATAATCTTTATTACCAACTTCAAAGTCTCTTAAATCCTTAATCTTTGTATTGTTTCTATCCCAATAACCATTAAAATTAGTATTAGGACTACAATGCATACAATGTTTAATTAAATCTATGAATATATCTTTAACCTCCCAATCTCTCAAATTTTCTCTATAAGTTATTTCATTTACATATAAAGATAAATATTTTTTAGATAGTTTATGATGTTGTCCTATTACCATTCTTCTTAATCTACTGAAATAACTTTCAGCAAAATTAGTATTGACACCTTCATCATTTTGATATTCTTCACTATGATTGACTGATTTATGATTATATACCAACTCTCCATTTATATCAGATATTTTATCAATACCTTTATATGATAAATGTTAATTTGTTATGATGGTTGATTTAGGTTCAACATATAAGTTTATTAATTTCTCCACATCTTTCTTATTCTCACTCTTAACTATAAAAGCATAACTTCTATCCTTATTACTTCAATTTACTTCTCTCATAGTAATAATACATTCTTGATTGAGGTGTTTTAATTCTCTTCTATCTTTTCTGTCTTTCTTTTTATTCTCTTTCTTTGGAAGATAATTTATATAAGCACCATCCATTTGAACTATTCCATTTAACTTATTTTTGTTCAAATCTTCATATTGATTAAATAATGCAGTTTTGATTTTATGAAGTATTACAAAAGAATATTTAGGACTTATATTCAAATCTCTTGATAGTTGTAAAGAAGATAAACCTTTAACAGAATTGATAAATAAAAATATAGATAATAGATAAGTTTTCAATGGATATTTATGATTTTCAAAAATAGTTCCAGAAGTTATAGAATAATGTTGATTACAATTTTTACATTTCCATCTACTTATATATTATTTACCTTCATTATATTTAATTTGTTGTGGTTTAGTTGCTTTGATATTATATTTATCCATTGAACCACAATTAGGACAAAATGGTTTTCCATCTGTATGAGAATATTTAATTTCTTGAAATATTTTTCTAACTCTATTTTCAGATAGTTTAGATAAACTTATGATAGATAACTTGTCTATATTATTTATAGAGAAATTGAATTCTTCTTCCATTTATTTATCCTTATCCCTACAAAAATTTCAACTCAACATTTAGTTGAATTGAATGATTGTTTTAACAATCATATTTTTTACTCTTATTATATTAAGTTATAATAATATCTAAAATAAACTTCTTAATCTTTTAAAACTACCTATATATAGTGGTTAAATGATGGTTTGTATATCATCAAAGGTAGAATAGGTTTTTATTATGTAAGAGAAAATGATGTAGATGACCAGAATAAAAAAACTAATAATTGTAAAGTATATGCCGGTTATATAGTTGCAGAGTTTAAATTAAATAAAGAGATAATTTATAAAATACAAAC
>Ga0233447_1002294_pt1 | contig 13862 bp, 16 predicted proteins | sample SI_124_October20_3_FD_183014 | JGI IMG/M metagenome (GOLD analysis project Ga0233447, IMG submission 183014) | Seawater microbial communities from Saanich Inlet, British Columbia, Canada - SI_124_October2016_135_MG | ecosystem: Environmental > Aquatic > Marine > Inlet | place: Canada: British...
TTCAATAGTTTTTAATATTAAGTATAAAAAATACATAATAAGAGAATAAATCATCATAGATACTATAACTATTCATTATTCTAAAATAAATATATTGATTTTTCTTTAATTAGATTTTATTTTATTTTAAATAAAATATAAATGGTACAAAAATTATATGTATTGAGTATAAAAGAATAATTAACAATTTTGGTTTTACAACTAAATTTGAATATAAAAATAAAAGAATAAATCCAATAAATAATATGAAAGAATATTACAAAGTTATAAATAATCCAAATTTATCATTTAATGTAAAACCTTCAAAAAATTGGTTTTTTAAAATTTTATTATATGTATGTTTAATTTTTAGAGATAAATTAAATATAAATTATTCATCATATCATACTGATTTAATTTTTTCATTTATTTATTATTAAAAAATTGAAAATGTATATATATATTTATTTATAAATAAAAATGAAAAATAGAAAAGATAAAAAGAAGGCATATTTGTCAATTAAAAAAGAAAGACGTATAAAATATGATAATAATATTAGTAATGAAAATGAAATAATAATATTTAATAAAAAAACTGATTTAGAAGGATATTGTAATGGTAATTGTGTTCCAAAGAAAACTTGTATTAGTCCATTTTGCTATTATAATACTTTAGACTATTATTGGTGTGATTATTATTGTCATCATAATGATTATTATTGTAATAATTTTTGTTTAAGAAAAATAAATGATTTAATCAAATTAGTAAATGAAGAAAGAGTATATTTAAAAGAATATTTTAATGAAAGAATAATTATATATGAAGAGGGTAATGAAATAATAGATTATAATATTAGATATGATTTAATTAAATCATTTAAAACATATAAAGAATTTTTAAAAATTCCTGAAAATTATATAGTTAAAGATTATCCTTCAATAAATTGGAAAAATAATATATTAATAATAATATGTCTTATTTTTAGAGATAAACTAAATATGAATTATTCATCATACCATACTGATTTAATTTTAGATTTTGTATTTGATAAAAGTTATAAAACTTTAAAACTTGAGTTTATTTAATCTATTATAATATGCTTCACAGAAATGTTCTTTAATACTATAACATTTAAAAATAGTAAAATCAAATTTTCCATAATTACTATTCATAAAAATTTTTATTTCATTATCATATAATCGTATATTATGACCTACGTGATAAAAATTAATAAATGGAAAAGCAGTAACAATATCTTTTTCATTAGTTATTCTATAACATTCTAAATTTTTTATACTTTCTAAATCCTTTTTAAATTTTTTATTACCTACCCTTGGACCAGCAAAGCCAACAATACAAATATTATTCTTTATTTTTTTTGATAATTTATATCCAAATAATAAACTTAATCCAGCTCCAAGAGAATGTCCTGTTAAATATAATTTATAATCAGTATATATATTTAATATATCTTTAATATCATTTATTATTTTATCTTCTGTATTATTATATTCTAATATATAATTAAATCCTTTATGAACTAAAACACCATTATCTAATTTATCTTTTCTAATTTGTAAATCATAATACCAATCTTTTTTACTTTCACTACCTCTAAATATAATAGAAATTCTTTTTAATCGTTTATTGATAGTTATTCCTACTTGTAAATCTGTTTTTTTAATATTATAAAATTTATATATTTCTGTATCTTGTAAATAATTTTTAATTGTTTCATTTAAAATATCTTGATGTAAATCATTCATATCATCTTTAATTAATAAATTGTTTTTTTTATCTATTATAAACTTTTTATTATAATCATATACCAACATTGATAAATTTAACATATCACAACATACATTATAATCTAACATTTATAATATTAAATTATAATTAAAAAAATATAATTAAACTATTTGATAATCATTTTATAACCAACTACCTGTAAAATAATGTTTAATATATGAATTTTTAGTTAAAGGAACTGAACCATTCCATGAACCACAGCAAAAGAAATCACTTGGTAAAATCTTTATTTTATCTGTTAAATTATCCATTACAATTTTTGTAAAAATTAATGGTCCAGTTGTATTAATAACTTGATGATGATAATCTTCATCATTTTGTGATATTTTAATTATTTTTTCTATATTTTCCATACAATTATTAAACATTTTTAAAAATATATCTTCTTTTGGTTTAGTAATTATAAACCATTGACAAATACCTACATTTTTATAACACCATTTATCATTATTTAACATATCGTCATATATAAAATCTGAATGAAATTCATATGATAAAATAGTTGAAACATCACCAATTATATGACCTTTACATTTCATATTAATCGGATTATTTTTATTATTTATAATTTTACAATTATTACATATATTATGAGTAAAATCCCAAGCTTTATTATGAATTTGATTTTTATCTTTATATATCCAATAATTATTATTTCTATTTTTATCACCGTGATAATATTTAAAATTTTTATTTAATAATTCATTGATACTTTTAATAGGATAACAGTCAAAATCTGAATATATACCACCTTCTAAATATAATATTAAATATCTAAAAATATCTGCAATAATTGCACCAATTTTTATTTGTTTAAATTTTACTAAATATTGAGGAAAATTTTTTTCTAAAATTTTATAAATATCATTATTATCATATATTATAATTTCATAATCTGGATATAATAATTTATATTTTTTTAAACATTTTTTCCAAATTTTATTTTCAATATTATTTTTATCTTTACAAGTCAAATGTATTTTTTTTGGTATTATCATATAATATTATAATTATAAAAATATAATTAAAATATTATATTTTTATAATATTATAATTATAAAAATATAATTAAATTCTTTGATAATCATTTTTCAAAATTTGATTATTGACACCTGTTAATAATTGAGGATTTGTTGTTGTTTGATATTTAGAATATCCATCAGACATTAAATTATCATATGCTTGCCAAATAGTTGTTCCAAATTTATTTAAATCACAAGTTCCACTTGTTCTACATTCATTAATTCTATCAACCGCATTTACACCAACATTTGAATCTTGATTAGAAACTTTTCTATAATCAGCAAAATTTTCAATATTACTATTAATTAATTTATTTTCAATAACAGCTTGAGCATCTTGTTCCATTTGTTCTGGGGTTAATGTAGCATTAGTTTCAGTTAAAAAATTACAAGAAACACAATCTTTATTATCATGTTGTTTAATTGCTTTATTAGAAACTCTAAAAACATCTAAATTATTTTCACAATTGTCAAACCCAATTAATTTATTTCCATAACAAGGACAATCAATTTGATGGGCGTATAATCCTCTAAATTTATCATAGTCAATATTATCAACATTTAATAAATTATTTCTTCCAATTAATTGAAAATCAACACTATTTTTAACATCTTGTTGATTATTATTATCTTGTTTCATAATGATATCATTAGTAATTTCATTTTCTTCAGCATAGTAATCATTTAATATATTATTAGCTTCATTAATTTCTTCTTGAATGTTTTCTCTAACAGGCATAAAAGTTTCTGTTTTATTTTGTTCATTTTGAGTAATGTAATATAATACTACAATAAAAGCAATAACTACTAAAATACAAGTTCCATTCATTGTTTTATATATAAATATTATATATATAATTATTCTAAATATAAATTATAGTCATTTTATATTATAAATATCTAATAAAAACATTCCAACATAAATTAAAAAACCTAAAACTAAAATAATTACTAAAAAAAGACCTTGATAATAATATGGATCATATATTATATATATAATTATATATAATTATTTTAAATATAAATTATAATCGTTTCGTTTTATAAAAAACCAAATAAACCAAACTATAGATAAACCAATAATCGTGCTTATAAAAATTTCATAAAATTTTTCATTATTCATTATAATTATAATATTTAATTTTTTAATTTATACTTTTTTTAATAATTATTTCAGTTTTAGGACTTTTTATATTTAAAATAAACATTCCTATTATTACAATCAAACTAACCAAAACGATATTTACTTTCATTTATAATATTACATTATATTTTTTATACATATGGAGCTTCAACATTAATATCATCTACTTTTGTTAAAATTTTATCTCTATTATTTATTTCTTGATAATTACCTAATGACTTATAATTAGAAACAAATTTATCTTTTTCATTATTTTCTATAATTATATTATTTTTTTCCATTTGCATTTGATTTAAATAATTCATTTTATAATCAATTTCATCTTGCATTATTTTTTGTCTTTCATTAACTGAACTTAATTCATCTATTATACTAACAAGTTCATCTTTATCTATATGATTTATAAATTCTTTTTCTTCTTTTTTTAGTGATTTATCTTTTTTATTTAAATTATTTGCATTATGAAAACAATAACAAATAATTATTGTAATGACTATAATTAATAAAAAAATCATTAGAGCATTTGGTTTAATGAAACTTTCATATATTCCACCACCAGATTTTGGTGTATTATTTTGTTTTACTAATTTTTCAAAATAATTATTAATTCTTTTTGATAGTAAATTATTTGACATATTAATTATAAAATAAAGTTATAAAAATATTTAATTATATAATTCTTAAAATAATATTATAATATGTTTCAAAATAAAGATTTGTCAAAAGAAATAAATTTTTTAAATCATATTGGAGGTGGTTCATTTGGTTCAGTTTATATTTGTAAAAATAATAATAATAAAGTTGTAGCTATTAAGTGTGAAAAAAAAGAAAATAAAACATTATATAAAGAATTTAAATTTTATAGTAAAATTTTTAATATAAAAAATTTTTTGAATAAAAATGAAAAAGAAATTATAAAAGATAATGATAAAGATAAAAACTATATAAAGATTTTTGAATATTTAAGACAAAATAATATACTTTCAATCCCAGAAGTAATATCAATAGATTTACTTAAAAATGATAATATTGTTCCACAGCCATATTCTTTTTATAGTTGTGAAGATTATGATTTTTTAACTATGGATTTATGTGGTGATAATATGGAGGATATTGTTAAAAATTATAATTTATCTGAACATTGTAAATATTATATTGCTTATAAATTATTATATCTAATGGCTTCATTACATAGATGTGGAATAATGCATAGAGATATGAAACTGGCAAATTTAGTTTTAAACAATAAAATTTCTAATGTAGAACCAAATAAATTAAAATTAATGTTAATTGATTTAGGTTTATCAAAAGAATATTATACATACAATAATAAAAGTATTAATTTTGTTAAACCTGAAAAATATTCAGGCATTATGGGAACACTTAGATATGTCAGTTTAAGTATTCACGAATATAATTCACCTACAATTATTGATGATTTAATTAGTATGTGTTATATGCTTGTTAATATTTTCACTGGAAAATCTTTACCTTGGTCTGGACATTTAAAAGATGATGAAGTATTCAATAGACAAAAACATAAACATTCTAAATGTAGATGTAGATTTCACGAAAATTTTATTAATGGAACCACCAAAATCAATAATACAATTGCAGAAGTTAAATTTCATTACCCCCTTGAAAAATTATGTGGAAATTATACTTTTTTACATAAATGGATTAAATATTTATATTCTCTAAATTTAAAACAAATGCCAAGTTATAAACAATTATTAAAAATATTAGTTGATAATACACCAAAATTTGATAAATTGCAATTTGAATTTATCAAAAAAAATAAAAAATAAAATTAATTTATAACTTCTATTTTTTTTTATATATTTATTATTTAATTTAATATTATATTAGTATATATAAAATATGCTAAATTAGAATTTTTATCATAAAATAAATTATGTCTAACTGAATCATATATTGATATACTTACAAACAAATATTCATTTATACAATATAAAAATAAAATTAATAATGTGTAACTCTTTTTCTGGCTCGAATAACCTTGTTTCTTTTTTCTGTTTCTATTTCTAATTCTGTTTTTGTTTTACCACTATTAATAACATCTATTCTATTATTATTTTCTAATTTATCTTCTTTATTATTATATGATTTTTTTTCATTATCATTACTATTTGTTTCATTTTTTAATTTATTTAATAATACTAACATATTACTTTTTTTTAATTTTTCATTTAACTCTTTCATTTTACATTCATTTTCTTTTAACATAATATCCTTTCTTAATATATCCAATGATAAATTTTCAATCTCCAAATTTAAATTATTTATTATTGTTTCTTTTCTACCTATCTCTTTTCTTAATATATCTTCAATTGTATTAATCTTTTTACTATTATTACTATTATTTTCATTATTATTAATTTCATTATTTTCATTATTTTCATTATTTTCATTACTATTATTTTCATTATTTTCATTATTTTCATTACTATTATTTTCATTATTTTCATTATTTTCATTACTATTATTTTCATTATTTTCATTATTTTCATTATTTTCATTATTTTCATTACTATTATTTTCATTATTTTCATTACTATTATTTTCATTAATAATGATATTATCTATAATGTCATTAACAACATTTTTTATTATATTTTTTTTGTTTTTGCTTTTAACCATATAAAGATTAATTATAAATATATAAAAAAATTTAAACTTAATTAAAAATCATCATCGGTGTAAAAATTAATAGTTGTATTTTTTAAATCTTTACTATAAGCACTTTGATATTCAGTTGGTCTAACTTCATGAAAATTAGTTTTTGATGTAATACCAATACTATCCATCCAATTAAATGGATTTTTTGATTTATATAATTTATTATTACCTAAACTTACTAAAAGATTATCACCAACATATTCAATATATTTATTCATTAATTCAGCGTTTAAACCAATTAATTTATTATCAATTGTATTATTTGTGAATTCTTTTGTAATTTCAACACATTCATTAACAATTGCTTTAATTCTATTTTTTTCTAATTTAACTGTTGAAATATTATATAATAAACAAGCAAAATCAGTGTGTTGTCCTTCATCTCTTGCAATTAAAGAATTACTTGATACTAAACCTGGCATACAAGTTTTTTCATTTGATAAAAAATTTTTAATCCAAAATATAACTGCAAACATTCCACTAAACATTATCCCTTCAACACAAGCAAAAGCAACTAAACATTCTTCTAATGTAGCATCTTCATCATTTATAAATTTTAAACCCCAATCAGCCATCTTCTTAATACACGGTATTGTTTCAATTGAATTAAACAAATATTCCCTTTCATCATTATTCTTTATTATATTATTAATCATTTCAGCATAACATTCATTATGAATATTTTCCATCATTTGTTGCCATTGATATGTCATAATAGCCTCTCTAATTGTAATTTTATTTAATAATTTTTCACTTATATTTAAATTAACAATACCATCAAGATTAGCAAAGAAAGCTAATACCATTTTTATAATTTTTTGTTGGTCTTTATTAAGATTTATAAAATCATCATAATCTTTTGAGAAATCTATTTCTTCCATTTTCCAATAACAAGATTGTTGTGTTTTATACATATCGTGTATTTCAGGATAATTTATTTCAGAAATTGAGAACTTAATATTACTTTCATCGGTTAAAATATTATATTTATTAAGTTTAATGTCCTGGTAATTATCAGTCATATTTTAATATAAGTAATAAATATTTTAATTTTTAATTATACTATATTTTTCAATTTTTATTTAATTTATATTTAAAAAAATTGAATTATAATATATAAATTATTATATAATATTAATATGTTTGAAATTATGATTGAAGAATTGAATGAATTTATTACAACAAATATTAAAAATGATGATATAAATATTAATGAAATAATTAATGATATTAAAGATGGTTTAGTTGAAAATATGAATATTGAGGAAATATATGAATATTTTGCATTAAAATGTATTTCATATGTTGGTCGAGAACCAAATTTTGATAAAATATCTGTAATTTATATTTTAAAAAAATTATATTTAAATATTGATTTGGAAAATTATGAAAAAACATTAAATAATTTAATTGAAACAAATACTTTATCTGAAAATTATATTAATTATTGTAAAAATAATATTGATTTTATTAATGAAACATTGAATTTTAATAATGATTATTTAATTAATTTCTTTGGATTAAAAACTTTATTAAGTTCCTATTTATTAAAAACAAAAGATGGAATTATTATTGAAACTCCTCAACATATGTTTATGAGAGAGGCTATTCAAGTTAATATTAATAAATTAGATAATGAAAAAATTAAAGAAACTTATTATTATTTATCAAATTTATATTATACTCATGCCACTCCAACATTATTTAATTCTGGAACAAAATATCCTCAATTATCATCTTGTTATTTATTACAATGTGGTGATAGTATTGAAGAAATTGGTAAAAGTATTACTGATATGATGAATATTAGTAAATGGGCTGGTGGAATAGGAATTAATTTAAGTGATGTGAGAAGTAAAGGTTCAAAAATTAAAAGTAATGGAGGTAAAAGTGATGGAATTATTCCGTTATGTAAAATGATTGAGAGTATGGCAAGATATGTAAATCAATCTGGAAAAAGAAATGGTGCTGTTGCAGTATATTTAGAGCCTTGGCATGGTGATATTTTTTCATTTGTTGATTTAAGAAGAATTACTGGTAATGAATTAGATAGAACAAGAGATTTATTTTTAGGTTTATGGATTCCAGACTTATTTATGAAAAAAGTTCAAACAGAAAAACCTGGTGAAAAGAATTGGTATTTGATGTCTCCTGATAGTTCCCCTGGTTTAACAGATTGTTATGGTGATAAATTTGAAGAATTATATAATAAATATGTTGAAGAAGGTAAATATATTAAACAAGTTAGTTCTCAAGAATTATATAGAAGAATTTTGGAATCACAATGTGAAACAGGATTACCTTATATGTTATATAAAGATGCTTGTAATGAAAAATCAAATCAAAAAAATTTAGGAACTATTAAGAACTCTAATTTATGTGTATCTGGAAAAACAAATATTATTACTGATAAAGGAATGTTTGAAATAAAAAATTTAGTTAATAAAAAAGTAAATATTTGGAATGGTTATGAATTTTCAGATGTAGAAATTATTAAAACAGGAGAAAATCAAACTTTACATAAAATAGAATTTACAAATGGAGAAGAATTATATTGCACTCCATATCACAAATTTTATATTCAAAATTATAAAGAAGAAGTTAGAGCTGATGATTTAGAAATTTATATGGAATTAATTGATTATAATTTTATAAGTATTGAAAGTAATGATTTTCCTTTAAATAAAAAAATACAATATTTAAATGATTTTTTTGATAATAAAACTTTAGGTATTAGAAATTTTGATATATATAAAAGTGTTAAATTAATTATTAATTTATTAGGTTCGGATTGTAAAATAATTAAAAATAATGAAGATAATTATACAATCACTTTTACTAATGATAATTTAAATAAATTAATTGAATTGGGTTTTAATCCTAATAATTTAAATAAAATTGAAATAGATAATGAAGGGATTAAAATTAAAAAAATTACTAAAAATATTTGTAATGAAGATACTTACTGCTTTAATGATAAAAAAAGACATCTTGGTGTTTTTAATGGAATTTTAACAGGAAATTGTTCGGAAATTATTGAATATAGTAATAATGAAGAAATAGCGGTGTGTAATTTAGGTTCAATATCACTTCCTAAATTTATTAATGAAGATAAAACATTTAATTTTGAATTGTTGGGTAAGGTTAGTTATTTGGCTACAAATAATTTAAATAGTGTTATTGATATTAATTTTTATCCTGTTCCTGAAACAGAGGTTTCTAATATGCGTCATAGACCGATTGGTTTGGGAGTTCAAGGATTAATTGATGTGTATCAAATAATGGGATATTCTTTTGATAGTCCTGAAGCATTAAAATTAAATAAGAAAATATTTGAGTGTATTTATTATAATTCTTTAAGAAGTTCAATTGATATTGCTAAAGAAGAAGGAAGTTATTCATCATTTGAGGGTTCTCCTTTTAGTAATGGATTATTACAATTTCATTTGTGGGGGAAAAATGTAGATGATTTAGATATAGATGGTTTTCCATCATTTGATTGGAATAATATTATTGAAGAAATTAAAATTTATGGAACAAGAAATAGTTTATTAACAACTATAATGCCAACAGGTTCAACATCTCAAATTATGGGTAATTATGAATGTATAGAACCATATGCATCAAATATTTTAACAAGAGTTACAGCTAAAAGAGAATTTGTAGTTATTAATAAAAATTTGGTTAATGCTTTAAAAGAATTAAATTTATGGAATTATGATGCTTATAATGAATTATTATATTATAATGGTTCAGTTCAAAATATGGATGTTCCAGAACATATTAAGAAAATTTATAGAACATCTTATGAATTGCCACAAAAGTTTATTATTCAACAAAGTTTAGATAGAGGAATATTTATAGACCAAACACAATCATTAAATATTTTTATGGAAAAACCAGACCAAGAAAAATTAACTAAAGCACACTTCTATGGATGGAGAAATGGTATTAAAACTGGATTATATTATTTGAGAACAAAACCCGCAGCCAATGCCAAAAAATATGGTGTTGATATTGACAAACAGAAAAAAATGAATAAAAAAGTAGTATGTAATGACGATGTATGCGTTATGTGTAGTGCCTAATTTACTTTAAATAAAATTTAACAAGTTTATATATAATTATTTTTTTATTTTCTAATTTAACTTTATCTGGAATAAAATTAAAACATTTTTTAAGATTATTATGTCTATTATTTTTATCTGTTTTTAATTTAATTAAATTATTGCCAAAATCAGTGGCTGATAAACCTTTATATCTTTTACCCATAAAAATAATTATATTTCTATTATAATTATTAGCGATTGGTGTATATTTATAATCATTAATATTTTTTATTTTATTATATTCATTTACATTGTCATCATTTATTTCAAGACCTCTTAATATAATAATTTCATCAATGTTATTTAAATTTTCTTTTGTTAATATTTTATCTCTGTGATTATTTATAAATAATTTATAATCAATATGTGAATAACAATCTTTTAAATATGTTTCCATTATAAAAATATTTGTTTCTCTATTAACTCCATGTCTTTTTTCACCAATTTGATTTATAAATACTTTAACTTTTTTATTATCAACAATATTCAATACTTGATTTAATCCATCAAAATGACCTTTATGTGGAGGACAAAAACATCCGTGTGAATATATACAATATGATTTATTTTTATTTAACATTAAATTATCATTTCCATCAATTATTGTTTTAACATTCATTTATATATATTATTCAATATATTTAAAATGATAATAAATATGAAAAAACATTATAAATATATATAAAAACGATAAAATATAAAATAATAACATAATAAAATAATTATTTGATTATATTTATTTTATTTTTATTTATGTGTTTTTATTCACAATATATACAACATACATAAAAATTAAAAACACATAAAAAATTACTTCAAGTTTTCTTCCAAAATTGTTTTGAGTTTGTTAGACTTTTCATTCATTTCTTGAAGAATAAACAATTTTTCAGAAAGAAATCCAGTAAAAATGGAAATTTCATCTTGTTCTCTTAAAACAAGATAAAAGTGCCCTTGAAAGCATTGAATACGTTTTTCTAACCATGTTTCATCACCAATAATTAAAAAAGGAATTAAATTGAAAACTTGTAAAATAACATTATCCAAATCTCCAACACTTTCTTCACTAATTCGGGTGATTTGTGTTTTACATTCTTCTGTGAATTCAGTTGATGTCTTGATTGCACCAATATTAACAATTTGTTTAATATCTGTTAATTTTGACGGAAATATTTCAAAAAGAGAACCAATACCATTAAAAGCCTCATCAAAAAGAAATGTGTGTTTCACACGCAATATATGGTATAAAATTACCACACAATGCAAAAGACAAAATCCATCTTTAGGAGGACACCAAATAGTCATCTCTGGATTATTCATGTGATTTCTAAGAGTTAAATAATGCATTTTGGTGTTTTTAAAATATTTGGAAATATCACCAAGATAAACTTCTTTTTTGAATGACATCTTATAATAACTAAATACCATAATAATAATGAAAAAATATATTTTTCATTTTTTTTTAATAAATTATTGTATGAATAAAGTAGAAAATAAAGATATAGGGTTTTTTAATAAATATTTTCAAAATTATAAGAATATAGATAAAACAAAATTAAAAATAACTACAGAGGGAATATACTCAGTTTCAGGTTATAAGTCAGCTAATTACTTAAGTAAGCAAATTAAAAGGTATTTTAAAAATAAAAATATAATAATAACAGATGGAACAGGTAATAATGGAACAGACACAATTTCATTTGGATTAAATTTTAAGAGTGTTAATTCAATAGAATTAAATAATATTAATTATAATGTTCTTAAAAATAATATTAATGTTTATGGATTGAAAAATGTTAAATTATATAAAGGTTCGTCATTAGACATTATTCCAACACTTAATCAAGATGTCGTATTTATAGATGCTCCATGGACTAAGAATTATAAAGAAAATGAAATTATTAGATTATATATGGATAATAAAGAAATTTCTAAAATTTATAATGATTTAAAAAAATATGCAAAATTATTTGTTTTTAAAGTTCCTAAAAATTATGATTTTACATATTTTATTCAACAAACAACAATGGATAAATATTTTATAATAAGCTATAAAGATAAATATGGAAATATAAAGTTTTATTTTATATTTATATCAATATAAAAATTGAAATAATTTAATATTTAGTTAATAAATAATATTAAAATGAATAATATTTATTTAAATTATGAAGGAAATGAATATGAATTTGATATTAAAAAAATAGGCAAATTAACTTTTAATGATTTAAAAAAAATATTAACTTTAAATTTTAAAAAAAATTATAATGATTTGTATGTTACAGATGAAAACAATATAATAATAAACAGTTGTTATTTTGATAAAATTATTAAAAATAAAAAAAAAATTTATGTAGCAAATTATTAAATATTTTTTTAATATTTTATAAGAAGAAAATATATAATTAAATGTATTTAATATAATTGATGAAATTTTATTTTTTATTACTATGTCATTCGTCATATTTAAACATATAACCATACATAATTATATATAAAAATATATTACTATATATAGTTTTGTATAATGCAGTTTAATATTATTAAATTTTTACAATGATTATATATCTATTTGATACTCTTTAAACATAACTTAATAGTTCTGTATCTCTTTATTAGATATTTTTATAAATTATTTTTAAATATTTGTGAGTAAATCATACTTATTTATTAGTTTTATAATATTTATATACATTTAATTTTTAAATAAATCAATGTATATAAATTCAAACAATTAATAATTAATATTTTGTATTTTATAAAAATAATATATATGGATAATAATTATTTAGAACATTATAATCCAATAAAAAAATGGAAAAAAAAATTTAACAATGCAATAAATGAAGTTAATAGATTAAAAAATGAATTAAATGAAAAAACAAATGCTGTTAATAATTTAACTAATATGTATAATGAAACTAAAAATAGTTTAACAAAAGCAACTAAAGAAACAGTAAGATTAAGTAAGGAAATTAATGAAAAAACAAATGCTGTTAATAAATTAACAAATGCGTATAATGAAACTAAAAATGGTTTAACAAAAGCAACTAAAGAAACAGTAAAATTAAGTAAGAAAATTAATGAAAAAACAAATGCTG
>Ga0233447_1002295_pt1 | contig 13857 bp, 12 predicted proteins | sample SI_124_October20_3_FD_183014 | JGI IMG/M metagenome (GOLD analysis project Ga0233447, IMG submission 183014) | Seawater microbial communities from Saanich Inlet, British Columbia, Canada - SI_124_October2016_135_MG | ecosystem: Environmental > Aquatic > Marine > Inlet | place: Canada: British...
GACGTGGCGGTGATCTCGCAGGTTATCGGCAGAACGCCCAAAGATGGGGATAGCAGCAGTAGGAGTGAGTTCAATGGGGTCAGCGCCGGTATTGGTGAGCGTAACCCGCATTAGTTCGACCTGATCTTCGCTAGATGGAACGAAATTGGTGATTTCGGCTTTTAGCCCTAGTTTTGAGTTTTCCCTGTGGATGCTGTGCCAGAGCAGCCCTGCTTCGACACTGACCTGCTCGTTGTCGTTGAAACGCTCGGCAATTTGTTTCGCTGAATTCCCTGTCAGTGACCAAGCCCCGTACCCTTCGATATAGACCCAAAAATTACGAGCAGCGCGAGTGTTGTGCAGGCTTTCAATCGAAATCGGCTCGGAGAAAAATGTGTTGTGCCCTGTTTTAATATCACCATGCAGGGTAGGGGTGACGACAGACATCATCCCAGCTTCGTTGACAAGGGGGAAGTAAAGGTAGTTGCTGAGATGAGGGTCTTCCAGACGGAAAGTGCCGTCTTTGTTGATAAATTGCCAGTTTTTCATAGGTTGCTTTCTTGTTTTATATTACGGATAAGACGAGCACGAAGTTTTCTTTATGCCTTTAGATTTTTGAGCAGCAGAAAAACCATGACCAGATTCAGCAAAGTGATTACCAAAAAGGGAATAACCATGCCTAGGCCATCTTCTACGCCCATGCGAGCCATATTGATGCCCATTGCGCTGACACCCAAGCCGAGGGTGATGCCTTTGGTCAACATAACGGAACTGAGTAGATAGCCCCAAGCGTCACGGCGCAGCAGGAGAACGCCGCCCAGAAATGCGAGGGGGACGATCAAGCCCAAATCCATAAATTGGATAACGAGCGTGGTCGTGTTCTCCAGTAGAGGGGTGCCACCCTGTAAAAGTGGCGGAACGATGCGTCCTATCCATGCCATCAGGAGGAAGGCGCCGACCAGAAACATAAGGGCGGCGATCCAGCCATGCGGGAGCGTTTTTGAGAATGACTGCGGGAGGGTTTTTAAGTCGAAGGACATCATACACAGAATGAAGGCATAGAAACTAAGTGTGAAGATGGCAACATAGACGAGGAAAAAGGCGTTGTAAGATGCCAAAGTCGCCATCGACATATAGGTGTAGAGAAAAAATCCCAATGTGCCCGTTAGGAGAAATTTTCCCCGCAAGGAGCCACGAAAAGCCAAAAAAGTGGAAATTATCAGGAGCGGCAAGCCGACGCTCAAGGTGATGAGGTCGTTTCCTTGCATTTGTGCGGCAGAACTGACTGTATCGTAGTAGTACAGCCCTTGACCGTAGATTGTCGCTTCTTCGCCACGGTGATTGGTATAGGCGTAGGCTTCTCCAGGCGTTGGGTCGAAAAGACCTGCGCTCGCGGCGATCAGCGCCAGAACTCCCATGATGGGAATGAGCCATTTCAATGTAGATTTATATTTCATTGAATAATCCTGTGATGTAAATTTCGTCGTATGTAGAAAAACAGCCGCTATAGCTAGGCAATTTCTTTCTGAAAATTGGCCTTCCAGAAACTAAGTGCGCCAAGTCCTAAAAAGAGTGCAGACAAGACCAAATAGAAACCGGTTTCACCTGGTGCTGCGGTTTGATTGAAGAGCGGCTTTAGGAGATTGCCCAAACCCACTGAAAAAAGCAGCGTAAACGCTTTGATAAATAATATCGGAGCAAAGACTAATCCCAGTGGGTTCCTCTTTATCACTAAAGTGGCGCTAATCAATATGGCAGGCAAGACAAATACCATGTCGAGAATATAGATGGAATACAGAAAGTCAATCTTTTCTCCTGTACGCATCAGGGGCAAAAGTTGGCTAGTCCAAAGGAAATAAAAGAGAAAAGCCGTAAAGATCAAAAACCCTGCCGATAGATTCCTAAGCCAATTTGCTGCCTGAATATTTTTCAATGCATCTTTATCAATACTGAGCAAGCTGTAAATCAAAGCCCAAAAAGAGAGCGAGAATATCGCCATATAGAGCAGATAGAGTCCGTTTATACATCCGCTCAATAACATAGATACCGTAGCCATAAAAGATATATGCCAACAAACTCAGAATCAGAATTTGCTTTTTGGTGTCTTTCTGATCAGTTTTGAGACTCAGGAATAAAAGCGTGGCACCAGCAAGAATAGTGACAAAGTCTTGAGAGATAGTTCCCGGCAGCAGATCAGAGCGAAGGACTGTGCTGTAGACATCCTGATTGAATACGCCAACCAGAGCAGCTATTAGAGATAAAAACGCTACCGATAGCCATAATTTTTTATTGGTTTCAAGGTTTTTGATCATTCTTTCTCCTTCCTTATAAGAGATATTTCAACTTCACAGTTCTACAATAATTAATTGCACAGCTCTATTCCGCACCATTTCCGCATAAGGCGATGGAATATCCGCACCGTCAAATACAACCTGCTGCCCATCGGCAAGCTGGAGCGTGATTTTCTTCGGCAATGTCTTCCATGTATCCACTCGTTGGGGATTGTGATAAGTTACAGGGATGCGCCCTAGAAAATTGAAGTTGACTTGATCCTGCTCGTCAAAAAGCCATCCGGGAAGAATTGGGCGCAACGCTAAGACGAGTTCGCCATCCTGCATCTGAAATGGCGCTTTGCCCGCCATCAAAATCATCCACATCTCGACGAACTCAGCGGTGGCGCCACTCAATCGGGCGACAAAACCGTTCCCATGCAAAGATTTATCGGGGTGGGCACTGCTAACGATAAAAGATGAATTCTCAAGGGGACTACGCCCATAACGCTCTGGCGGTTGGAAAGGAATTAGGCAGTTTTTGAAATCATCGAAAAATTCATCGTACAGCCCCGCCTTCAAGATTTCGAGCAGGTACTTATATTCCATGTGTAGCCAGATCGATTCGTTCTCCAGCCAGCCAGGGGTAAAGGCTCGTGCCCGCCCAATTTCATGCGGTTCGCCGCTCAACAGAGCGTTGACCTTGTACATCTGTAATTTTTCGTCAAAAAGGGCACTGCCTTTTACTTCATCATAGATTTCCTTTGCACGCTTGTCATCCACGACTTTCAGCGAACGCACCGCTCCCTCCAAAAATAGCGGCAGGGCAGTCGGTTGAAATGCTTTTACACGAAGACCTGTATCAAGCGTCTCATACTCGGTGACTTCGTAGCGGAAGTAGGTGGCGCCATTCGCACGAGCGATGCCATCTTCAAGATGTGCTTCAAAATGCTTCAGGATTTCAGCTACTTCAACATTGGGGATGGAAAGCTCTTCGCCGGGTATGCCATCTCGATAGATATTCTCTCGATAGGATTCTCTCAGTTCGTTGGATTTTTCCCAAAAGGCGAAGCGAGACACTCCTGACTTGGACAGGGTTGCCAAGTCCCTAAGATAGTGCCCGAATTTGGCTGGGAGCGTGATGCCCCCCTCTGCCCTATCGGGCATCTCCCCCCGAGGGGGGGAGAATTGGCTCCTTCCCCCCTCGGGAGAAGGCTGGGATGGGGGCAAAATGGCTACCCGTAAAAAACGAATCAGCCGCAAAAGTTCATAGGTCTCATTCATCGAAGAACCAAAGATACCCGGTAGCCCGTTAAGGGCATCGTACCAGCCGGGTTTTCCGGCTTCCATTTCGATGCCCATGCCTTTGGGGTCGAGGGTGCCAAATTTGATGCCTACCAGCAGAATAAGTTTGCCCAAAACAGTGATTTCGTATAGCTCACCGTCGGGAGTGTTTATCCAGCCCGTTTCGCCAACATGCGCCACAGCGTCATATTGACGGACGCCCTCTTCGGTAAGCCGATAACGTTCTGAGCGGGGCCGCACCTGCGCCGGACTGCGATAAAAGGAGATTTTGGCAGCAAGCAGTTCGTCCTTGCGGTCGGGATAGACAGCAAGGAAATTTTCAACCAGATCGAGAATATAGGTCCAGTGATCGACCCAGAAGCCTTCGCCGTAATCCGCATTGAGTTGGGGCTCGGCATGGCGCATGGCTTGCTCAATGAAGTCGTCGTAGGGGCAGGTTAGCGTAATATGATGGTCGACGATGTGTTTCAGCAAGCTGCCCGGGCTGAATCCCTCTTCGAGTAGCGTGACCAAGCCTAAATCCGAGTTCGTGACGAGAGTCAGGAGGGCTGTACGCTGTTCGGGATTTAGATGAAAGCTGGTTCCACGAATCACGAGCGGATTGTAGCCATCCAATTGAATCAGACTAAGAAAAGTACGGATATTGTGGTCGCCCAAACGTGGCTCCAACAGGACGTCGCTGCGGCGATTTTGGCAGACATCCCGAAAGTTGCCATTGCCCTGTGAGTAGAATTCGGCAGCGAGGAAAAAATGGTTATAGTCGCGCTCCGGGTCACCGTGTTTACGGGAGTAGATATGATAAGCATGGGGATTTTTCTCATCGCCGAACATAATTGGGAACCCGCCCCGCAAGACATTGTCGTGGAAAGTTTGTCGGACGTAGGCATCAAAACGGGGATCACTGGTTTGGGTGGCGACGGGATTAGTCAAAGATTGGATCAAGTCCTGATTCTCTGCTCGCTTTTCTGCAAAATAAGCTGGCGAAGATAAACGATGGCGGGCTTCGGCAATATTTTCATATCCGTTGACATGCCCAAAGAGCATATATAGTGTCATGGATTCGCCGGGGGCGAGGGAGGCGCTGTACCCAAAGAAGGCGCAGGGCGTTTTGCCCACAGTAACTTGGTTTGTGTTGTGTAAGGCATCAAGCGATTGATCTATAAATGAATCTGGGGCACTTAGAGATGTGTTGGCTCCAAAAATAATTGCAGGATCAATAAATAGAGATAAGGCGGTGGCTTCGTCATTCTGCGCGGTAAAGCCTAAGGCAAAATGCCCGGCCTGAATTTTATGCACTTCGGCGCTATCGCCGGGGGTGGCACCCAAACGGAAGAAGGGCAGCCTGCTTTCGAGATGAAAAACCTGCATCCAGGCTTCGATGGTGCGTCCGACGTGCTTCAAGCCCCCGTTATCAACCCCATAAGGAATTAGAGCGGGCATCCCATCCAGGATTTCGAGTTGCAGTGGGGCGTTACTGATATTTGTGAACGTCACTTGACGGGTAAGAGCAGCAAAGGATTCACCGGGGAGGGTGAAGTAGGTGACTTCGGTTTTTAGTCCGAGGGATGGATTTTCGTCCGTGATGCTAAGTTCGCTCATAGAGATGAGCATAGATTGAGAAAACTCATCCACAGATTTAGCAGATTTTTGATTTTCTTTTCTGCGTAATCTTTCTAATCTGTGGATAGAATTTGTCTGAAAAGGCTCGTAAAAGCCATTTTCTTCACCTTTTTGCCATTTCACAAAGGTGCGAAAGCCTTCCGTCGGCGTGCGCTGGTAGGCTTTATTGGCAGACTGAAACTCCATGATAGGGCAGTCTTTGCTTTCAACGCCAAAGCTGGTGATGGCTTGCCCTCGATTGACGTAGAAAACCCACATGGGTACGCCAAAATGCCCGGCAACACCAGGCAGAAAGCTGGTGAAGGGGCGCTGTTGGGCGTAGTTGGGGAGGGTGTAGGGTTTTGTCATTTTGAAAATACTCTGAGCGTAGCCGCTGATTGAGTAAGGCGATAGCACCATCATTGCCTGTATCGAAATCAAGGCGAAGCGGTTCGTGTCAATCCTGTTCTTGGTTTCGATACGGGTGATGATAAAACTATCACCCTACTCAATCTGCGAACTCTTTTCCCTGAAAAAAAGGTTTTACGCGGGCCAAATCTTGCGTCCACCACCTTGTGGAACAATCTCGCCAATCTCAGCAAGAGCATCTTTATCAAGCGGGGCAAGCTGTCCTGCTCTGATATTCGCGGTCGCCTGTTTCATGTTCTTAATGCCGGGGATAACCGTTGTTACAGCGGGGTGTGCAAGCGTAAATTGCAAAGCAAATTGCGCCAGTGTTTGCTCTTTTACCAGCGGACACAAAGTTTCGACCGTTTCCAAATCTTTCAGAAAAACCTGATACTCTTCTTCGCTTTCGTGCCAGCGTTTGCGGAAGTCATTCTCAGGGAAACGACTTTCTGGCGTAAATTTGCCCGCCAAAATGCCCATCGCGATACCACCGCGCACGATCACGCCGATATTATTTTCCTGACAATAAGGCAGAATATCTTTCTCGGGGGTGCGGTTGAGAATGCTGTAGTCGATTTGCAAAGTGGCGCAGCCGCCATCCCGATTGAAGGCTTTTAGATAGTCAAAATCACTGGTGCTAACACCATAAGCCTTTACTTTGCCATCTTTTTGCAAGCGCTGAAACCCCTCAACGAAAATCTCCATCGTGGGATCACGGAAGTCAATATGGCTTTGAATCAAGTCAACGCAATCGGTGTTTAGACGCCGAAGATTACTCTCCACACCAGCAATCAGCTTCGCCACGCTGGTATAGGCAGATTGCCCTGCTTCGCCATCAAAATCTCGCCAGCCAATCTTCGTGGCAACGATAAATTTATCTCGACGACCTTTCATCGACTTTGCCAGCAATTCTTCGCTGTGATCCCAACCGTAAACATCGGCGGTATCGTAGAAGTTGACACCCTGATCGAGAGAGTAATCTATCGCATCAAAAATTTCTTTATCATCTGTCGTTCCCCAGGCATCCCCACCTGCTGCCCAGAGACCAAAACCAATCTCTGAAATTTTCAGTCCACTTTTGCCTAAAACCCGATATGAAAGCTCACTCATTTTTACTCCTCCGGCGATCTGAAAACACAATTCTGCACATTCAGACCTTTGTCATAGTCGTATAAAGTTTTGGATATATTCGAAACACAGAAGGATAGTTCCTTCTTGGCACTTATTTTTTTTGCGATGAAGGGACCAGCGATGCCGTTTTCATCAGTTTTGGCTTTGTTGATCGAACCTGTTTTTGCCCCAATCCAACCAGCGGATACGACCGCTCCCTCAACAGGGTTGCCTCTCTGGTCAACGACGGTGAGATAAGCAGTGCCCTGCCATGCCTCCCCAACATCTTCCAGTTCCATCGTCATCTCGGCAATGTGGATGTTGCCACCCTGCAAATCTTCAACAGTCAACTCGGTATCATGATAAACACGCACATAGTCCACAAGCAATTGCTGCGGGAATTGTGTCGTCTCGTCTGGGTAGCCGGGCCAAAGTCCGCCAACCGCTAAATTCAAAATGATGAAAAAATCATGGTCATAAACCCATACCCCAGAAACATCGGAATCCGAAATGGTGTTGTAGAGCAGATCGTCCACAAACCAACTTACCTCGCCGGGCAGCCACTCGATGGCGTAGGTGTGGAATTCGTCTGCAAAAGATGTCCCGCTCGCATAATAGGAACTGCCAACCCCATCCCCACCGGAGTAGCCGGGACCATGAACAGTGCCGTAGACAGTGTTGGGGTCGCCGATATTCTCCATGATGTCAATTTCGCCGCATTGGGGCCAGCCCGATGATGAGATGTCCTCACCCAGCATCCAAAACGCCGACCAAACCCCTTGTCCGGTCGGGAGCTGCAACCGAGCCTCCACACGCCCATAAGTCCAGGTCTGTAATTCCTGTGTTTTTAGACGGGCAGATGTGTAGTCGCTCGCCTTATATTTTTCTTCACGGGCTTCGATAACGAGTATCCCATCTTCGATGCGGGCGTTTTCTTCCCGTTCAGTGTAGTTTTGTAACTCGTTATTGCCCCAGCCGCCTGCGCCGGTATCGTAAGTCCAGTTTTCGGTGTTGATGGTCTCACCGTCAAACTCGTCGCTCCAGATTAATTCCCAGCGTTCTCTTTCTGGGGTGCCGGGCATGGAAGGTAGCTGCTGTACAGGTGCAGCACAGCCAACGAGAAGGGCAATCGTTATAAGCGAAAAAAACACTCTGCAATTATTCACGAATTTCTCTTTTTTCAAAAACGGGGATTTACCCAACGTCGAAAGTCGGGTAAATCCCCTAAGGGAGGAATAACCACTTTTAGAAGCCTTTGCTTAGAAGCTAAGACTTTGATTATTTTCTAAAGTTTCTTCTATTTCTCAACACCTGTGACAACAATACCCTGCATAAATTGCTTTTGCGCAAGGAAGAAGATGATCACGGGGATCACAGCTGAGATAAGAGAAGCTGCCTGAATCAAGTTAGTGGACTGGGAGTAAAGATTGTTGAAGGCTGTCAGGCCAACGGTAATCGGAAATTTATCCGGATTACCTGCCAGATAAATCAAGGGACCGAAGAAATCATTCCATGCCCAAAAGAAATGGAAGAGACCAACAGCCGTGAGTGCGGGCATCGAAGTGGGGAGAATGATGGAGATGAAAACCCGGAGGGGGCTGGCACCGTCGATCATGGCTGCTTCATCCAATTCTCGGGGAATGGACATAAAGAATTGGCGCAGCAAAAAGGTATTCGTTCCCCAAGAGAAAAAGGCTGGAATAATCAATGGCAACCATGTTCCCACCCAGCCTAATTTCAGGAAGACGAAATAGGTCGGAATCAAGGTGACAGCACTCGGCAAGATGACAGTGGAGAGCATCAACATAAAGAGGACACCCTTGCCGGGGATGCGGAATCGGGAAAATCCATACGCTACCAAAGCTGATGAGAATACAGCACCAAAGGTCGTAACACTAGCGTAAACGAAAGTATTCCACAGCAATCTAGGGAAGTTGACGGTATCCCACGCATTGATGAAGTTCCTCCACTGCGGAGAAAATGACCAGATGCGTTCGAGTTGGCGCCAGGCACCTTCCCATTCAATAGGGCCAGCTTCAGGGTTTTGCGGGTCTAAAAACTCGCTGACTTGACGCCCTTTTTTGTAAAGGGCAAGCTCACGAACGGTACCATCTTCCATGGGAACGGAATAGATTTCATAATCTTTCCCTTCATAATTGAGGATACCTTCTGCAGCAGGCCACCAAGGAGCATCGCTCTTTGACAATTGGCTGTCGGTTTTGAGCGATGTAACGATACCGTAAAACATCGGTATCAAGAAAAGAAATAAAACAGCCAACACTAAACCTGTCAACCCCAGCTTCATGCCAGCCACACGCATATTTTTTGAAACGACTTTATTCGCGGCCATTATCTTTCCTCCGATGCATAGTAAACCCAATACTTGGCTGTGCCAAATAAAATTGCGGTGAGTACGAGAGCAACGAGGAACATGAGCCATGCTAAAGTTGCACCATATCCCATATTGAAGAACGAGAAGGATTGTTTATAAAAATAGACCATATAGAAACGCGTCATGCCTTCAGGGAAACCTGTCCCATCATTGAGCACGAATGGTGCCAGAAAATACTGCAAGGAGGCGATTACGCTTAGTACCAACTGATAAAAAATAACTGGCGTGATCAAGGGGACAGTGATACGGAAAAGGCGTCGCCACCAACCGGCACCGTCGATTTGGGCGGCTTCATAGATTTCCGTAGGCACGCCCTGAAGACCTGCCAAAAAGATGATCATCCCATTCCCTACCCCCCATAAGCCGAACATGGTGTAAGCATAGTAAACCAGCTTGGGGTCAGCCAACCAGCGCAGACCATTTGTTCCCACTGCCTCGATACCAGTTAGCCTTTCAATAATGACGTTAATCCACCCTGTTTGTTCGTTTAGCACCCCATTCCAAACCAAAACACCAGCAACAAGCGGGATCATGGTAGGCATATAGAAAAGAGTTCGATAGATGTTTTTTCCGATGACGTGTTCTGAATTCATCAGCACGGCTAAGAAAAGCGTAAAAGACAAGGTTATAGGCAAAGAAATTGCCATAAAGTGGATGGTGCGGAAAAAAGATAGTCTTACTTCTTCATCAATCACCAAAGCTCGTTGCCAGTTTTCAAAACCAATGAACTTCGCTTGGTCAGGAACAGCGGGGTTGAAATCATAAAGAGAAAAAACGAATGAAGCGATCATCGGCAATAGATAAAAAAGTAGAAAACCGATTATCCATGGGCTGAGGAATGCTAACCCTGTACGCGCTTCTCTCTTATCTGCTCCGCTAAGCTTTCTTTTACCCCTCGCTTTATCTTTTTTAAGTAGTTCTACACCTTCAAAGAACGACATCTGGTTACCTCCGTAGGCAATTGACAATTTAGCTGCCCCAGCTTGAAAGCTGGGGCAGCTTTATTTTTTTACTAATACAATTTTACTCAGCTGCGTCAAAAATAGCTTGCAAGTCAGCAACCAAGGTTGCAATTTCTGCATCAATATCTTCTTCAGTCAGATCAGGAGTGTTTGCAAAGTAGTTCCAGGTTTCGTTGTAGCGATCATTGGTTTCCAAATAGCTGGGCATCCAGCTCTCGTGGTTGGGGTTGTCAGCATAAGCCATACCGGCTGCAATAACGTCCCAGTTGATCTCCTTACCAGCGAGGTTGGTTTCAGCGTGGATACCATAATAATCATCCTGAAGGGAAAGGCGAGCAGGCATACCGCCGTAGATGGTAAGCAAGTCAGTAGCGTGTTCTTCGCTGAGCATATAAGTCAGCACTTCGAAGGCAGCTTCGGAATTATCGCTGGCCTTGAGGATACCAAAGGTGTCAGCGTGCATTTTCGCAGTGGTAACGCCATTATAAGAAGGCATAGCTGCTACGTCCCAATCAAAGGCGACTTCACCCAATGCCCAAGGAGCAAGGTACCAAGTGTGCATCTGAACCATTGCCATATTGCCGGAGGAGAAGGTACCACCGGGGCCCTGCAGGAATTCAGCACCAGCGTAAGCACCATTGGGGATATACCATTCATTCCACCAACCGTCGTATGTCCATTTAATGGCTTCAACCCATTGTTCGGGCATCTGAGCGCTACCATCGGCGGCAGCCAAGGAGCCAGCACCAAACATGGTACCAGCACCACGCCAGTCAGTCCAAAGATTTTCCCAACCGAATTGGACGATATTTTCATTGTCGAAATCTTCCATGGAAGCATCATTACCATTACCATCAACGGTCATCAGCTTAGCAAGTTCGGTTATGTATTCAATGGTCCATTCGTGCTCAACGCCATCGGCATCTACATAAGGAACACCGTATTCTGCGGGCGGGTAAGGCATACCTGCTTCATCAAAAAGGTCTTTGTTGAAAAGAACAAAGGAGGGGAAGATACCGAAGGGGATACCCAACTGTCCTTCTTCTTTTACTAAATAAAAATCAACCATCGAGGGGTCAAATCCGCTCAGATCGTAATTATTGGCTTCGATCATGGGTGCGAGATCAAGCCAGGCACCTTTGAATTGGTCGCGGCCTTTGATACCAACAGGACCGACAATGTCAGGGGGATTACCGGCAGCAATTTGGGTTGCCAAAGTATCGGCAGCGTTGTCAGCGTCAACGATTTCCAGCACGAGTTCGATCTCATCCTGGCTAGCGTTAAATACTTCAACGAAAGCTTCTTCGAGCGGAATAGCACCTTCATCGGTGCCTGCGCCCAAGCCAACATACCAGCGTACTTGTGTTTTACCAGAAGCAGCCTCCTCGGCAGGAGCTTCTTCTTCTGTTGTTTCTTCAACAACGGGAGCTTCCTCTGCAGGAGCTTCTTCCATGGGGGCTTCAGGGGCAGTTGCGCCGCCACAGGCAGTCAATACCAAAGATGCAATTACCAATGCGGCTAATACGAGCCAAAGTTTCTTCATTTTCTTTCTCCAATATATAGGGTAGGTTTTATAGTAGATTTTACAAAATCAAAACAACGAAATTTACTGAGGCAACACCTCCTTTTCATTTCTGGGAACGCTCCCAGTTTCGGGTAAAAAAATATTTATCACAATTTGGTTCCACAAGAATCACGGACAATTAATTCTGTATCATAAAGCGCGTGACGAGGAGGAACACTCCCCTTTTCGATGATATCAATTAATATTTCTACGGCACTGACCCCAAAACGCAAAATTGGCTGTTTAACTGTAGACAAACTACGCTGGGCGGGTAAAAGATCATCAAAGCCTATTATCGCAACATCGTTCGGGACCAGCAACCCAGCATCCTTAAGAGCGCGCACCACACCCATTGCCATCGTGTCGGAAGCGACAAAAATCGCATCCGGTTTATAGGGAAGCAAATCTTGAACGCTGGCATACCCGCCCTCTTCAGAAAAATCCCCATTTACGATTAAATTCTGGTCAATCGGAAGATGATTGTCCCGAAGCGCTTGCTCGTACCCAAGCTTTCGATCCGCTGCTGGACGGTTTCCCAAACGCCCAGACACATGTGCGATACGCTCGTGCCCCAACTTGATGAGGTGTTCAACAGCATTATATGCACCCGAAAGATTATCCACATCTATATAGCTGACACCCTCAGGCATTTCGTTGAGACGTCCTGCAACCAAAAAAGGCATGACACTCTTTTGCAACTGCGGGATAATGGGATCGTCATCAGTTGTAGCCTGCACAATCACACCATCCAAAAAGCTATGTTGAGCAATACGGGGCAGCAACATCTCTTCATCTTGTTTCGTGTTGAATAAAAACAAAGAAAGCATATACCCCTGCTCATTACAAGCTTGGGTAATGCCCTGTGTCAATCGAGAAAAATAGGGGTCACCAAAAAAGGTGGCAACGCTGCGAGGAATAACTAGCCCCAAAATCCCTGAGCGTTGAACTGCTAGCGAGCGAGCAGCAGCATTAGGAACAAAGCCCTTTTCATGAACGACCTTCAATACACGTTCACGCACATCTGCTTTTACATTAGGCTGTTCATTAACTACACGAGAAACAGTAGAGCGAGAGACCCCCGCTAACTTTCCAATTTCTTCAAGCGTTAAATTCTTAGCCATTACCGTTCTCTTTGAGTAGAAATAGGGCAGACCGACAACTGGGAACGCTCCCAATTTTTAATATTGTATATAAAATCTCATCCCTTGTCAAGTCTTTTCTTAAGATAGTGACTTAAATCACCATCCTTTTTGGACGACAGCGAAGCGTGCAACGCCTCCGCCAGATGCGTGGTTCCCCCCAGCTAAGCCAGCTTTAGGATGCGACAATCGGCTCGCACATGGATTTAGGCTGGGGCATTGCAGCCTTAACAAGTTGCTGCCCCGCATCATCTAATTCGCAAAACTGACGTACTTCTGCGACGCGCATATCAGCGTTTGTCATCACCCCGTTATCCAAATCAGCAAATTGCTCGCGTTGACGTTGTCTTGCTTGCTCCACCCGAGCACGGGTATTATCCGATACTTCTCCCCGTCTATTATCAGACAGCTTCTCAAAATCCACGCGCGGCACTTCGATGCGACTTCGTCGCGTCGATGCGGTCAAGCATGGGACCAGAGATGCGTTTCTGGTAGCGGGTTACCGTTTGATGGGAGCAAGTACAGGCTTTAACAAGGCTTCCGTAAAAGCCACTTGGGCAAGGATTCATCGCGGCAACGCCTAATCACTCACCCTAAGCATAATAAAAACACTCCCCACATCACTTGGATATGAGGAGTGCGCATGATAGTTTATGGCAATAGAATTATAAAACCACCGTATATCTGGGAGAAAATATGCTTTTCTGGCTATTTCACCCTTTGTGTAGCAGGTACGAATCGAGAAGGTCGAAATTTATACCCGTATAATGGCCTATACGGCGGGAGGCATGTAACAGTGATGGCTTAAGATAGGGAGCGGTTATTTCAAGTCGGCCCTGGGCACATTATAGAGATGACCAGATTATCAAAATTAAGACAACTTCTCAATAAAATAGCCCCTTTTAGGTATTTTTCTGCCGCCTACGCTTGAGGACGAAATTTATACCCGTATATTTGATTTATACCGCGCTGAGCTGGTAACTGTATGACATAAAAAACATCTGAGAATTAGCAGAGAAATCAGTGATTTATGCAAAAGGGCGAGCAATCCGAATAGATTGCTTGCATAAAACGCACCATGTCGCACACCTTAAACGGTTCAAGTCGCACAGCTTAAACGGAGTATGCC
>Ga0233447_1002296_pt1 | contig 13854 bp, 11 predicted proteins | sample SI_124_October20_3_FD_183014 | JGI IMG/M metagenome (GOLD analysis project Ga0233447, IMG submission 183014) | Seawater microbial communities from Saanich Inlet, British Columbia, Canada - SI_124_October2016_135_MG | ecosystem: Environmental > Aquatic > Marine > Inlet | place: Canada: British...
TGTGTATCAAGAAAGTATAAAATTGAACCAGAATAAGAAGAAGGCTTCTTAGGATGTTCTATATAAGAAATTTTAAAAAGTTGTCAGAGGTTTTGGGGTGATAAATAGTTATTTTTATAGTGACTCATTGCTCACTTGTATAAATTGTTAATGAAGACCGTAAAATTTGAGTATTTTAAGAGATTGTTGCCTTGTTGATAAAGTTACTATATTTTCTAGCAATTACAAATTAAAAAAATATTTTACGAAGGCATGTTTTTGGGTTGATGCTAAAGAAGTAATTCATGTGTAAGTGGATAATATTGCAGAATTGATTGCAAGTGCTGATATTTTTATAGGTGCAGGCGGAATTGAAACTTGGGAGAGCGTCTGAAGGTTTGCCAAATATTCCAGATAAGATGTTTATAAATGATAGCGACTTATTAAACCCATTAAATTATGAAAATTATCGCGTTAGTGCAGGCAAGAATAGGCTCAACTAGATTGCCGGGAAAGGTACTAAAGTCTATTACTAAAAGACCAATGATTGAGTTACTGTTGGCCCGTTTATCTCAATCTAATGAGCTGGATGAAATTGTTGTGGCAGCCTCTAAAGAGGTGCAAAATGATAAGCTGCAATCGGTAGTTGAAACATTAGGTTATGAATGCACAAGAGGCAGTGAAAAAGATGTATTAAATCGATTTTACGAATCAGCCAAATCATTGAAAGCAGATGTTGTTGTGCGTATTACAGGCGATTGTCCATTGGTTGATGCAACATTGGTTGACCAGTGTGTTCAAGGTTATAAAAAAGCTAAGGTAGATTACTTTTCCAATGTTGATCCGGCAACCTATCCAGACGGATTGGACATTGAGGTTATATCGTTCAAAGCTCTTCAGCGAGCCAATAATGAAACCAATTCTGAGTTTGATAGAGAGCATGTAACACCTTATATTCGTAATTCTGATAGCTTCTTAAAAGCTTCAATGCAATATGCTGAAGACTTGTCAAAACAAAGGTGGTCGGTTGATGAGCCGGAAGATCTAATTGTAGTTAACAATGTATTTAAACACTTTTCCCCCGATATACACTTTGATTGGAAACAAGTTTTGAATTTAGAGATATCTAACCCAGAACTTTTTGATGCAAATCGGCATATTATAAATAATGAGGGAACAGCTATGGACACAGGTCAAAAACTTTATAAAAGGGCAAAGAGGATTATCCCTGGCGGGAATATGTTGCTTTCTAAAAGACCAGAAATGTTTCTACCTGAAAAGTGGCCATCTTATTTTAGTAAATCTAAAGGATGTAAAGTCTGGGATCTAGATGGTAATGAATATATTGATATGTCCATTATGGGTGTCGGAACTAACATATTAGGATATGGGCACCCCGAGGTTGATGAAGCAGTAATGAAAACAGTTAGAGATGGTAATATGGCAACCTTCAATTGTCCAGAGGAGGTTTATTTAGCTGAAAAATTAGTGGAGATACATCCTTGGGCTGATATGGTTAGGTTTGCTAGAGCTGGCGGCGAGATTAATTCTATAGCAGTGCGTATTGCGCGTGCAGCCACGGGCAAGGATAAGGTTGCCATTTGTGGTTACCATGGTTGGCATGATTGGTATTTATCTACCAATCTTAATAGCGATAAAAATCTTGATGGTCATTTGTTGCCAGGCTTGCAACCTAATGGTGTCCCTAGAGGGTTAACTGGAACAACATTGCCTTTCGATTATAACGATATTGAGCAGTTAGAGCAGTTGGTCAAGGATAATAAAGGGGAGATTGCCGCTATTAAAATGGAAGTTTCTAGAAATGAAGGGCCAAGAGATGGCTACCTACAAAAGGTGAGAGATCTTGCCACTGAAAATAATATTATCTTAATTTTTGATGAGTGCACTTCAGGCTTTAGAGAAACGTTTGGTGGTCTGCATAAAAAGCATAAGGTTGAACCTGATTTAGCAATATTCGCCAAGGCGTTAGGAAATGGCTATGCAATTTCTGCATGTATTGGTAGGCAAGAATTTATGGAAGCAGCACAACAAACTTTTATCAGTTCAACTTTTTGGACAGAACGTATTGGACCAACTGCAGCATTGAAAACGCTAGAAGTCATGGAGCGAGAGAAGTCGTGGCAAACTATTACTCAAATTGGTAATAATATCTCTAGTCAGTGGCAAAGCCTAGCTGATAAGCATGAATTAGATATCAGCACCTGGGGCTTGCCAGCATTGAGTGGATTTAGTATAAATTCTGATGACTGGTTAAAGTATAAGACGTTAATTACTCAAGAGATGCTTAAAAAAAATATATTAGCATCTAATTCTGTCTACGTCTGTACTGAGCATACTCACAATGTGTTGAAAGATTATTTTGAAAATATTGAGCCTATATTTGAACAAATTAGGGAGTGCGAAGAAGGATTCCCTGTAGATCGTCTGCTTGATGGCCCCATTTGCCATTCTGGATTTTACAGACTTAACTGAGAATACAAAGTGTATATACATGTAGGATATCCGAAATGCGCATCATCATTTTTACAGATGGATATATTTTCAAAAGATAAAAGAATTAGATTTCACGGCATTATTAGAGACCCAGACAGTTCAAAAAAAATCAAAACCAACCCTTTAATCCATGAATTTATATTGTATGTACGTGGAAAAACAAATATTACCCCAAAAACTAAAGATTTGTTTAGAGTAATTAATAGTAGTGATATTAATGTTATATCTGATGAAGATTTTGTAATGCATGATAATGTTGTTGTTGAAGATAAGGTGAAAAGAATAAAAAATATTTTTCCATCAGCAAAAATTATAATTGTTGTTAGAAGTCCAATTTCATTTTTAAAGTCTTATTATGATTTTTACTTTAGGGGCGGGCATATAAAAATTGGTTTAAATGATTTTTATAATAAAGAATTTAAGGATTATAATAAATCTACTTTATTGCAAACAGCACACTATAAAAGATGCATAAGTCATTTTATTAAAGAATCTGGAAAGGAAAATGTCTGCGTTTTAAATCTAGAAAATCTAAAATATAATAGTAATAATTTTATGTCGTCATTATATAAATTCATGGGGTTGAAATATATAAAACCCAAGAATGAAATAAAGAAAAGGAATGTAGCTTTACCTGAGAGTGCATTAAATTTTGGATTAATATTTCCCTCAATATGGGGTATGAGAATCTATTTTCCTAAGTTCATTAGAAGGATAATTAAATATGTTTTTAGAAAAATAAAAGCGCAGTCAGAATTCTTTAATGCTTCAAATATTAATCGTATTAACAAATTATATATTGATGATGTGCAATATCTAGAAAGTAAACATTGTATTTTTTTAAAGATTAGTTATTTTTTTGTATAGTTATAATGCTTTATTTATGAATATTAAGAGATTAACACACACACACGTTATGCATGGTATTCTGACAGTACTGCATATTCCATTGCTTTTGCTAATTTATGCAATAAAACCTTTTTTAAAAGTTAGATTTGGGTACTTTTCTACTGATCGAATTGGTCATTTTGCATTAGATCTTGGTTATGCTATTGCAATAAACCAAAATAAAAATAAAAATGAAATTAATCTATATTATTTACAAGGTAATATTAGTAATGCACAGTTAAAAGTTATAGCTAAACGTGAGCTTAATATAAGTCAATATTATAAATATTTTGTCTATGCATATACTATGCTAGGTTTGGGTAATAATGTTATTGTTCCTCATAGGCGTAAATCTGGCTCAAGAGATACTGTTGGAATTATGCGTAATTTTACGTATGACATTTTATTGTCAACACATGAAAATAAGATGTCTGAATTGTATTTGGAAAGATATAGGTGGACCAAAGGCGAAAGGTTTATATGTATAAATGTTCGTGATAGTGCTTTTGCAAATGAATCAAAATCTGAAATGGGACGTCATACCTACCGCAATTCAGATATTGATGATTATGAAGCTGCGACTAATTACCTTTTAGACCTCGGCTATTGGGTTGTGCGTATGGGAAAAAAGGTAGAAAATCCATTTAAAATTAGACATGCTAAGCTAATTGATTATGCGGTAGATTCAGATAGGAGTGATTTATTAGATATATGGCTTTGTAAGAATTGTGAGTTTTTTATTAGTACTGGTACAGGAATAGATTCAGTTGCTGCGATGTTTAAGAAGCAAATAGTTTTTGTTAATTATTTACCAATTTTAATAATTATAAGTTGGATTAATAGTATTACGTTGCCAAAAAGGTTGTTTTGGGAGAATGGAAAAGAATTATCATTAACAGAGCATCTTGACAATAGTTTTTTAAATACATATCAATATAAAGATAAAAAGATAAAAATTGTCAACCTAACTTCAGATGAGATTAAGTGCGCAGTGCAAGAAATGATTAATCGCTTGGATGACCTTTGTTTAACCAATAAGCAGTCTCAGGATCAAAGTAAATTCTGGAATATTTTAGAGAACCATAAGTTATATGATAAATATCATGGTGTTAGAGACTTAAACGCATCATTTGGCACTTCATTTCTAAAAAATAATCAAGATTTTTTATCATAATGATACGATATTTAAGTAATAACTGGTTCATTCGTGCAAATAAAATGGGTCTCAACAATAACTCTATAGTGCTGCTTGTACTTTTTCCTTTGATATCTACCATTACAGAGTTATTTGGCATAGGGATATTTTTGCCAATCTTTCAGTTTATAAAACTAGGTGGTAATTTAGACTTGCTGACTTCAGACTCAATTATATGGCAGTATATAGTAAATATATTTGCTTATTTTAATATGACACCTTCATTGTTAGTTATGCTTCTAATGTCGTTTGGATTATTTATTGTTAGGCAGTTGTTCAATTATTTAAGAATGATATACACTACTGCTGTCACACAAAAAATTACTCAAATTCAACGTAATCATTTATTTGACAACTATATAGGTGCGTGCACATCTTATCATGATAGAACTCCAGTTGGAAATCTTGTAAATATTGTTATGACGGAAGTTAGAAGTGCAGTATCTGGAATTATGGCGCCAATGCGCCTAATGGTTTATGTAATAATGTTTATTGGATATTTTTCAATACTTTTAATGCTTTCTTGGGAGATGACAATTGCTGTTATTATCGTGCTTTATATTGCAAGCATAGCACCTAATAAGTGGATTAAACAGACAAAAGTAACTGGACGTAGGCTTGTTAGTTCAAATACATTAATGTCTGAATTTTTAGTTGGTAGATTAAAATCACCTAGTTTGGTTCGATTAGCTGGTACAGAGGATGCAGAAAAAGAAGAGTTTCGTAGATTGACTTTATCACAACGTAAGAATCAGGTTCTTCAAGGCATCTTGAGGGCAAAAACTACAGTTGCAATAGAGCCTATTATTATTGGATTAAGCTTATCATTCTTATATTTTTCCCATACTACATTTCATTTAGATATAGAGGTTATTGGGTTTTATCTAATAATTGTGTTGCGCTTAATGCCAATTATGCAAGGAGTTGTGCAACAATATCAAGGATTACAGGCTTCAATGGGCGCTATAGAAATATTTGAGGATCGTATTAATAGCATGAAAGAATCAATGGAAAAGGATACTGGAAGCATAGACTTATGCAAGTTAAATCAATCAATTTTACTTAGTGGAGTGTATTATCTTTATCCTGATATGCAAAACTATGTGCTAGAAAATATTACAATTAACTTCAAGGTGAATAGTTTGACAGCAATTGTCGGGCCTTCAGGTAGTGGCAAATCAACTTTAATTGATCTATTGCCACGTTTACGATTGCCCACAAAAGGGCTGATTTATATTGACAATAAAAATTATACGAAGTATAAATTGAAAAGTATTAGAAAAATGATATCTTATGTTCCACAGGAGCCCCAGATGTTTAATGGTACAGTTAGAAGTCATATACTTTATGGCAAGGCAGATGCATCTAATGATGAGGTTGTAATGGCAGCAAATTTAGCTGGTGCGGAAGAGTTTATTAGTAAGTTACCACAAGGATTTGATACTAATTTAGGTGAAGATGCGGTTAAACTTTCTGGTGGTCAGAAACAAAGGTTAGATCTTGCTAGAGCATTGGTGAGAAAAGCACCAATTCTTATATTGGATGAGCCAACTAGCAATTTAGATGCTGAATCAGAGGCAATATTTAGTAAAGTTATTTCTAGAATTCGCGACAATACAAATACTACAATTATTATTGTGTCTCATAGATTAGAAAGTATTTCTGATGCTGACAATATCATTGTGTTGAATCATGGCAAGGTTGAGTCATCTGGAGTTCATGTGGAATTATTAAGAGAAAATGGATGGTATGCTAAAGCATGGAATTCAAAGTAATTGAAGTAGAATAAGCAATTATTATTGTCTTAATTAGTTAAACAACTCCTCTTTAAAAATAGAGTGATTATAGTTTTGTGTAGATTTTATATTGAGTGTGATAGTAAGAATGTTTTGGTTTTTTATAACTACTAATCAATAAATATTTTATGAAAGTATTTTTTCGGGTTGATGCATCTATAAATATAGGTGTAGGCCATGTTGTGCGATGCTTAGTTCTTGCTGAAGAGTTACGTAACTTAGGCGCAAGTATAGGGTTTATAACTCGTGACCATTTAGGTAATCTAAATAAACAGATAAAAGATAATGATTTTTTTTTATATTCATTGCCATTTCAAAAAAGAGCGATAGAAAAAAAAAGTTCAAATAAATATGAGACATTGCTTGGTGTTAGGCAAAAGGTTGATGCTGAAGAAACTATTCGAGTATTTAAAGGTAAAATAGATCTGTTAATTATAGATCACTACGCACTAGATATAACATGGGAGCGTAGTCTTAGGCCACATACCAAAAAAATAATGGTGATTGACGACTTATCAAACCGCATGCATGATTGTGATTTTTTGCTAGATCAAAATTATGTCCACAATCAAAAACGTTATAATAATCTACTAACACCAAATGTGACTAAATTACTAGGCACTAAATATGCATTATTACGAAAAGATTTTTTAGAAAATAGAAAAATTTGTGCACAGGAAAATGGTTCAGCAGAGAGAGTGTTTGTTTTCTTTGGTGGTACAGACCCTGATAATGTGACAATTATGGCTATAAAGGCACTTTCACAATCTAAACTGAAATATCTGTTAGTAGATGTGGTTATCGGCTCTGGTAATCCTCATCGGACTGAATTAGAAAAAGAGGTAAATAAACATTCCAATATTAAGCTTCATGTGCAAGTAGATAATATTGCAGAATTGATGGCAAGTGCTGATATTGCTATAGGTGCAGGAGGTACTGCAACTTGGGAGAGGATGGTTATAGGATTACCTAGTATTGTTATCACCATTGCAAACAATCAAGTTGAATTAATTAAAGATCTTGATCAAGATGGTTGTTTAAAATGGCTTGGAAATTTGAACCAGGTAAATGAACAGATGATTTATTGCGCCCTATTAGATATAATCAAAAATCCGAAAAAATTAATAGAACAGTCTTGTAGTTGTCAAAAACTAATTGATGGAAAAGGTGCAGGTATAGTAGCCCAATTACTATTGACTGGACCATCTATAGAGGCATTAACTATTAGAAAAGCCACAAAGTCAGACTTAATGCTCTACTGGAATTGGGCAAATGAATTAGAAGTTAGAGAAAATGCTTTCAGTCAAGAATTTATAGAACTGGAAAATCATAAAAAGTGGTTTAATAAAAAGTTAAATAGCAATGATAGTATCTTAATTCTGATAGGTTCTGAATTCGGCGCAATAGGGCAAGTTCGTTTTGATCGTTCAGGTTCATATTTTACAGTAGACTATTCGTTGGCAAAACAATACCGTGGTTTTGGTTTAGGTAAAGTGATTATCACAATGGCAATTGACTATTTAAAATGTGAAGAGTCATTTACATTAATTGGCAAGGTGAAAGTGAATAACCAGCCATCAATAAAGGTATTTAAGAGTTTGGGTTTTAGGCAACTTAAGTCTATCTCACATAAAGAATCGCGTATTTTTCAAAAAGATGTTTTAGTATGAGTATAATTATTAAAATATTTTTTATAATTGCAGTAATAGTATGACAATTCTTGTTATTGTTGCTCACCCAGATGATGAAGTGCTTGGTTGTGGTGCAACTATCGCTAAATGGTCAGACTTAGGTGAATCAGTTCATATTTTGATTATGGCTGAAGGTGTAACTTCACGTGATGTAGTTCGAAATACCAATATAAATCATCAAGAACTATTGCTATTAAAAAAATCAGCAGAAGATGCCAGAAAAGTTCTTGGAGCTGTTTCAACTAAACTATTAAATTTTCCTGATAACAGAATGGATGCACTTAATCTGTTAGATGTAATAAAAGAGATTGAAAAAGAGATAGATCGGTTACGGCCTCATACGGTAGTTACTCATCATAGTGGTGACTTGAATATTGATCATAGAATTATTCATGAAGCAGTAATTACCGCCTGTCGTCCTCAACCTGGTCACACAGTTAATCGTATATTAGCATTTGAAGTAGTATCAAGCACAGAGTGGCAATCAACAGGGTCTAATGCCATATTTCAACCAAATTTGTTTGAAGATGTGAGTATTACTATTGATAGAAAGATTAAAGCATTAAAAAGTTATGAAGCAGAAATGAGAAAGTGGCCACATGCTCGATCCTTAAAAAATGTAGAATATTTAGCAAGGTGGAGAGGCGCTTCAGTTGGATGTGAGGCGGCTGAGGCGTTTATGTTAATAAGAGAAATTGCGCATTGAAAAATATACTATTTACTGGTGGTGGCGGTGCTGGAAATGAGGCTATTTTTAGAATTCTTTCTGACGATTATGAGATGCATTTTGCTGATGCTGATTTATCTGCAATTTCACCACTCATACCCGAAGAGTTTAGGCATGAAATACCATATGCAGTATCATCAGGTTTTATCGACAATATAAACACTTTGTGTAGTAAATATAAGATCGATTTAGTGATTCCAGGTGTTGATGAAGAGTTGATAAAAATAGGTAATATAAACACACCCTTAATGCTACCTGATGTCAATTATGTAAAAAATATGCTTGATAAGTATACATGTAACCATATATTAACAGATTTAGGTATTGTCGCTCCAAAAACAACTCTTATTTCAGATTATAAGAGTAATAATTGGTCATATTTTCCGTGTATTGCAAAACCAAGAAGTGGTCGTGGATCAAGAAATGTATATATTATTGAGTCTGAAAGGCAAATAGACGCATACTTGTCTCTAACAGGTATTAATGATAATGAGTCAGTGTTACAAGAGAAAATTATTGGGGTAGAATATACCGTCCTAGTAGCAGCTGATCAAGATGCAAATTTGCACGCAGTAGTGCCTGTAAGAATAAAAAGTAAAAAGGGCATCACAATTAGTGCTGTTATAGAACACAATGCTATTATAGAAGGTGCATGCAAAAAAATACATAATCAAATACCGACAAAAGGTTGTTACAACATACAATTGATATTGACTGATGATGGAGCGGTATTTCCTTTTGAAATCAACCCACGTATCTCTACTACGTTTTGTATGAGCCTTGAGTCAGGTATAGACCCTATAGATATATATATTAATAAACACAAGTCAAATGTTATGTTGAAATATAAAAATGAAATAAAACTAAATAGGTATTGGTTTAATAGCTTTAGTTAACAAATTACTATGAAGGAATTTAATATTGCCAATCATGTAATTGGCGGTGAGAACCAATGTTTTGTAATAGCAGAAGTGGGATCAAATCATAATAATGATTATAATCAGGCAATCGAGTTAATTAATGCCGCTGCTGAATCTGGTGTTGATGCGGTTAAATTTCAGACATTTAAAGCATCAAGCCATTATTCAAAAAAAACTCCTAATTTTGATTATTTAGGTGATGTAGATACATACAATCTTATTCATGATCTTGAATTAAATAGGGCTTGGCACAAGCCTTTGAAAGACTATAGTGAAAGTATTGGATTGGTATTTTTATCTTCACCTTGTGATTTAGATGCAATAGTGGAGCTTGATAATCTAGGGATTGAAGCTTTTAAACTAGCATCTTTTGATTTGCCAGATTTAACTTTGGTAAAAGAAATGGCAAAAACAAAGAAGCCTCTTATATTTTCAACTGGAATGGCAAATTGGATGGATATACAACGAGCAATTGATGTGGCGCGTAATATGGGTAATTATAAAATTGCATTATTGCAATGTACATCACTATACCCCGCTCCAGCTAAATTAAGTAATCTACGTTCTATGAAGGTTATGCAGAATGCATTTAATGTTATAACAGGGTATTCAGACCATACTTTAGGTGATCACATTTGTCTTGCTGCAGTTGCAAATGGTGCCTCTATTATTGAAAAGCATTTAACTCTTGATAGGAGTATGGCTGGGCCAGACCATAAGTTTGCAATAGAGCCAAATGAATTAAAACAACTTATGTATCGCCTTAGGGAGGTTGAGAGTGCGTTAGGAGATGGAATGAAAAATGGTCCACGCCTAGAAGAAAAAGATATGTTTAATAAAGGAAGAAGAAGTATACATGCAGCTTGTGATATTTTTAATGGTGAGGTAGTTACAGAAAATATGTTAACAATCAAAAGGCCAGGGTTGGGCATTTCTCCGTATTTACAGTCAAATATAATTGGCAGAGTTGCGCTACAAGATATTAAAAAAGATGAATGGATAACTTGGGAAATGATATAACATCATCTGCAATATTGGTTACTGGATCTACAGGTTATCTTGGTAAGCGTATAGTTGATAATTTAAAAAAAGATAATACAAAGGTTATTTCTGTTGCACGAAATAGTCTTATAGATAAAGATGCAGAGATTTGTGATTTAACAAATATAAACGATACAAGAGAAATGCTTGAAAGTGTTAATCCATCAAGCATAATACATTGTGCAGCTGCTGTTCCTAAGGAGATAGATGGGCTTGTAAGTGGTTATCAAAATATTGATGCGGAAGAAAATAGCCTTGCAATGGCTTTAAATGTTGCCGAAACATCAAAGTGTCCAATAGTATTTATTTCATCAATGACTGTTTATGATTCCGATAGATTAGTAGGTAACTTTGTTAGTGAAGAACAGGCTGTAAAAAAACCTAATACACTATATGCACAGGGTAAATATAGGGCCGAAAAAAGAATGGCAGAATTAACTGATAGAGGGTTGATTTCTTTAAGATTGCCTGGCTTGTTTGGAAAACCAAGAACATCGGGAGTTTTGTATAAAGCTGCTTACTCATTTCTTTCCGGAAAAAAATTCAGCCTAACATCTACTCCACTGTGGGCTACAATGCATGTTGATGATGCCGCTAATAGTTGTATAAAGGCGGCAAAATTAAATAACTTTCCTGAAAATGATATTGTTAACATAGGATACAGTGATATATTTAACATTGTTGATGCTGTAAAATTACTGGCAGAGATTTGTGGTGTTCCTTGGAATAATAGTTTACTTAGTGCGCCATATTTCCAGGCTAATTTAGAAAAGAGTAAAAAATATATGCTACACCAAGGAGAGTATTTTCTAGATCGTTTAGAGCAGCTAGTTGCAGATGTACGTAGTGATCTAGTTGAGTGACTAGATTTTTATTATGCAAAATAAATTAGCAGAAATTGTTACTGAAGTTGGTAAGGAGATTAATAGAAATAAAAAACTATTAATAGTCGGAGGAAGGTGGCATGGAAATCAGTTAAAAACGAAAGCAGATATGTTTGCACATAAGTTATTAACATCTAAGTTATTAAGTTTAAATAATCTGCCAATTATTAGTGAAGAGGATAATAATTCTCACAAGATATTACGACCTAAACAGTATTGGATTATTGACCCAATAGACGGCACTAGAAGTTTTGTTGATGGATTTCCAGGATGGGTTGTACAGGTTGCTCTTGTCATAGATGGCAAACCTAAGGCATCAGCTATTTTTGCACCTGATATTGATTTATTGTATACGGCGCAGGAAGGTGCTGGTGCCTACTGCAATGGAAAAAAACTGATAGTTTCTGAGGAATCCCATGATAGAAAAATTCTGATTGACAATTATCATGAACCAAGAGGCATTGCAAATAACATTATGAAAGGAATGTCTTGCACTAACTATGTAGAAAGTGGAAGTATATCATTGAAAATTTGTCGTATAGCTGACGGCACAGCTGATATGTTTATTAAAGATGTGACTATCAGGGATTGGGATGTTGCAGCACCAATGCTTGTCCTTGAAGAGGCAGGTGGGTTTATGTTGCAGTATAATGGCTCATTATTTAATCTAAGCAATAATTTTGATAAAAATGGTTTAATAGTTGCACGTAGTAAAAAATTAATTAATAGTATTTTGGAATTTTTAGATGAAATTTAAGGAGGTTTGATGATTGCTAAAAAAATAATAGTAACTGGAGGAGCGGGATTTATTGGTAGTCATTTAGTTGACAAGCTTCTAGATATTGGGCATAAAGTGGTTGTTCTAGATAATTTTAGCACTGGTCGTAAAGAAAACTTAAACCATGTAAATGGTAAAATTAAACTAGTAGAATGTGATTTAGATATTAAAGGTGACTGGATTAAAGAGTTTAAAAATACCGACTGGGTTTTTCATCTTGCATCACTTGCCGATATTGTTCCTTCTATTCAAAATCCTGAAGGATATTTTCGTTCTAATGTTGATGCTACTTTCTACGTATTGGAAGCCGCAAGACATGCTAATATTAAGCGGTTTATTTATTCAGCATCTTCATCATGTTATGGAATTCCTGGCAAATACCCAACACCAGAAGAGTCAGATATTAAGCCACAATATCCTTATGCCTTAGCCAAACGAATGGGTGAAGAGTTGGTTGAGCATTGGGCTCAACTATACAATTTGCCAGCTATATCATTACGTTTTTTTAATGTATACGGGACAAGATCTAGGACATCAGGAACTTATGGGGCAGTCTTTGGTGTATTTTTAGCACAAAAATTAGCCAATAAGCCATATACAATAGTTGGAGATGGCAATCAAACAAGAGATTTTACCTATGTAACTGATATCGTAAGCGCACTTATTGCTGCTGCTGAGAGCGATAAGGTTAACAAGATATACAATGTTGGTAGTGATACTACGGTATCGGTAAATAAAATTGTAGAATTGCTTGGTGGCGATAAAGTTAATATTCCTAAAAGACCAGGTGAGCCTGATTGCACTTATGCAGATATTTCAAAAATTAAGGGGGATATTGGATGGCATCCTACTATTTCTATTGAAGAGGGTGTTGAAAAAATTCTTGAAAATATTGATTATTGGAAAGAAGCAACTGTATGGAATCCTGACTCTATTTCTGAAGCAACCGAAGATTGGTTCAAGTATTTAGATAAATAATTTAATGAAAGGCATAAAAGCGCTATTGCTTGCTGCAGGATTTGGTACACGACTTAAGCCTTTAACCGACATTTGGCCAAAATGCCTAATGCCAATACAGAATCGACCATTATTGGAATACTGGTTAGGAATTTTGTATAATTCAGATATTAATGATGTTTTGGTAAATACACATTATCTTTCTAAGCATGTAGAAGGATTTCTAAGTCAACCACATTTTTCTAATTGGGTAAAATCAGTGTATGAGGATAATCTTCTCGGAACGGCTAGAACCATAAGGAATAATATAGATTTTTTTGAAAACAGTACTATGTTGCTTGCACATGCAGACAATTGGACTTGTTGTGATTTTTCTGACTTTCTACACTATCACCATAATAAAAGACCTAAAGATACAGTTATGACTATGATGACATTTACATGTTCTAATCCATCAGAATGCGGCATTGTAGAGTTGAATAGT
>Ga0233447_1002302_pt1 | contig 13828 bp, 12 predicted proteins | sample SI_124_October20_3_FD_183014 | JGI IMG/M metagenome (GOLD analysis project Ga0233447, IMG submission 183014) | Seawater microbial communities from Saanich Inlet, British Columbia, Canada - SI_124_October2016_135_MG | ecosystem: Environmental > Aquatic > Marine > Inlet | place: Canada: British...
ACTCCTTTGGGTTTTTAGTAGAGTCAAAAGGGATAGCCTACTTCAAAACTATAAAACACGTCTATGACGTGTTTTTTTGTGCCTGTTTTAGCTTTGAACTATTTTGTTTTTACCGGACAGGAGTGATATAAGATATATTTTTTTGCCTCATCAAGATAATATGTTTGATAAAGATATTATAATTGATTTACAAAATATAAAGTCTATTCCTTGTGTAGAACCAAAAAAAGAAGCTAGTTCTATCAATGATTATATTAATGATGAATCAAATAAAATTACTAGTTTATTCGCAAGATTAGATTATAGATATAGAGACTTTGTTTTGCAAAAACTTTCATTCTATATAGGCAGGATTGCTTTGCCAGACTATAAACAAATTGTTCCTAAAGACGATCATGGGTTTTACTCAGAATTATTTAGTCGAGTCTTAGACGATTTTTAGCTCTGTGCTGGTTATTAAAATATAAGCAAACAACCATGCAAATTCTTCTGTCGCATAAACTGTAGTAATGAACTATTAAAACTTTATATAGGGGCAGTAGTATATTTCCTTGGATGTCTTTCACTCATAAGATCTTTTGTAACATAATTTATGGCTATAATTCATTGATAAATGTTTCATAATAAAAACAAAGGCTTTTAGCAAAACCACAAATCATGCAACATAAGAAACCTTATCCAACTTAATATGCAATAATAAGCATGCAAAATTCATAAAGTTTATTCTTTGTAAAGAAAGGGAATATAATACTAATATACAAAGGATTCTAGGGGTATATAATAAATTATTTAAGGAGAATTTAGATTATGAGTTTTGGCGAAGTAGCCCCTTTAGCAAGTGGTGGCGTATTTAGATCTGATAGAACACCATTATCCTCGAGATATTCACCAGAAGTTAGGCTTGATAGCTTTTTAGAATCTCGAAAATCTGCAGAAAGAGAAACTTTTTCTGAAAGCAGAACCCTTGCAACCCTTTTGCATTTGCTAAGAAATGATAAGCCTTTACCAGAGCCGTTAAGAGAAATATCAAAGCCAGCACTATCAAGCATTCTACAACTTAGATTATTTGGACCAACCGATTCTGTTTTAGAAGCAAGGTTAGATAGATATATGAAACCTATGGTAGAAATCGGTGGTTTTCATGGAACAATATTTTTTGCTAAAAAAGGTGTTGCCTGTGTTCGAAAAGCCTATGGCAAAGCCGATGTTACAAGAGGCGTAGATAATACAACTACGACTAGGTTTCAAATTGCTTCTCTTACAAAAGCATTTACAGCTACTGCGATAATGGTGTTGCAGGAAGGAACAAGTAGCTTTCCAGCTGAGCATGCTGACCCAACACAACAAAGACTTAGCGTAGAGGATACTATTGATAAGTGGCTGCCTGGTTATCCGCGAGGAGATGAAATTACTATTGCTCAACTTATGAGGCATACATCTGGAGTGCATAACGCCACTGGTTCTTCTGATTGGGATGATACGGTCGAGTCTTCACTTGATGCTGTTATAGATCAGTTTAAAGATAGGCCAATGGAGTTTGAACCAGGTGAGCAGCACAAATATAATAATTTTGGATATATTTTATTAACTAAAATTATTGAGGTAGCATCTGGTCAAAAATACGGGGGTTTTCTTCAGGAAAGTGTTTTAGGGCCTTTGGGAATGCACAATACTGATGTTGTTTCTTATGAAGAAACAGATCTTGCTGTGGGGCATGTTGTCCCTGATGAAGAAGTTGAGCCTTCACCAACAAGAGCTCATATGTCTTGTGTTCAAGGTGGTGGGTGTTTGGGTTCGACTATTGAAGATATGTTTCTTTGGGATCGTGAATTACAGAGAATATATGCAGATCCTACATATAGCGGAATTCTTTCGCAAGAAAGTTTGGCAGCAATGTTTGAGGCTGGTAAAGAGCCTGATTTTAGAAGTGGAGACCCAAGTAGTTATGGTTTTGGCTGGCATCACTTTGATGAGCCCAAAAAAATGATTGCCCATACTGGTAGAATTCCTGGTTTTGAATCAGAATTTTCAAGATTTATTGATGATGATACGACTATTCTTTTTTTAATGAACAGTGAGCCTTACGAAAATGTTATGCCCAACTTAGTTGATATTGTCTATGATAGACCTACTAGTCTACCTAGAATACCTTTTGAATCAAGAGAACCTATGACCGATGCTCTTAGAGCAAAACATGAATCCTATGTTGGAATATATGAATTTCAAAGGCCAGACGATGGTCCAGCTGTGAAACATGAGATTACTATGACAGATGATAAGTTATATATATCCATAAATGACAGCCCCCCTGTAAGAATTCGTCCTGAATCAGAAACACGCTTTTTTAGAAAAATGTATGGCTGGTCATTTTCGTTTGCTGTGGAACCTGACGGAACAGTAAAAGGTCTTACTATAAAATCTCCTTGGCAAGACACTTTGGTTGAAGCTAGAAGAGTTTAGTATAACCACTTCCCATAAAGGACATTATGGGAAGTGCTTTTCTCTTTTAGTGGCACGTAACATAAAGGACGTTATGTTACGTGGTTTATAACAATAAAACCCGCAAAAGGACATAAGAACCCTTTTTTATATAGCTTAATTAAGTAAAACTAGATATTAAGTCAATTAGTTCTGTGTTTATGGATTTAACAAAAAATAATAACTGTTTAGAACCATGGTGAAAATCATCAGGGCGTATATAAATGTATTTGCTTTAATGTTGTGCACTTTCGGTTATAAACCGCTCTAGTTCAGGAAAGAATGTGTCGGGTTCATCCTTAAAAGGTGTATGTGCGGAATCTTCAAGGTAAAGAAATTTAGCGTTTGGGTGTTCGTTTCTTATTGTCTCTATTTTATCAGAAGGCCATGATAAATCGTTTTTGCTTTCAACTAAAAATGTTGGGATGGTAGATTCCAAGAAAACACCTCGCAAGTCAGTTTTATCATACTCTTCAGACATCTGATGGTTAAAACCATGTGCGTGATCCCATTCATATAATATACCGTGGGCAAGTTGTTCGATGGAGGGTTTTCTTTTTAGATGGGATTGACGTTTCCAGTCCTTGCCATGAACATAGAGGTTATATAGAAATAAGTTGTATGCGGTTTTAATTGTGGGGCGCTCTTCTTCTGAAACAGCTGCTGTACGGCGAAAAATTTGTGGGAATTGTGAGGGGAGCCATTTGCGGTAGGCTGTTTCTTTGGCAGAGAATAACGCAGCCTGTTTTTCTGAATGGATACGAACGGATTCTTTAGAATATGAGCTTTCTAATATCGCATGTGGCATAGCAGGGCTTGCGCAGACCAACACCAGGCCTGCGACATGCTCGGGGTATTTATGTGCATAACATTGTGCTAGATATCCACCATAGGAATGGCCTAATAAGGTCCACTTTTCAAGTTTTAATGATTGTCGTAATGCTTCAAGGTCTTCTATGGCTAGGTCTGTTGTATAGGGGGTTTCAATATCATTTCGCCCGGAAAGTCCGCAACCACGCTGGTCATAATAAATAACTCGTGAAAAAGTGGCAGCGGTTGAGAAGTGCGGATGGAAAGAATGGTGTGTTCCCCCAGGCCCGCCGTTAATTAAAATAATGGGTGGTGCATCTAAAGAGCCCTCTAGTTCAACATGAAGATCACAGCCATCTGGCATAGGAAACCTATGCGTTTCTAGTTTCAATGAAGCGCATAGGCGAGGAATATCAGGGATCGATGTTTCGAATGGAAAGGCTGGTGTAAATATGGGTAGATGATCAGTGTGTGAAAGTATTTTTTTCATAGTTGCTTATTTATCGAATGAATAAGGTGGGTGATTTCAAAAATTTGATTGTTTAAATAAATGGGACATTAATTTATTGGTGTTAATTTTATTTTTTATTATAGAGATGTAAGTTTAAGGTTATTTTTTATACTGTATCAGTCTATTTTTATGTGTATAATTATTAATTATAATTAAAATATAACAAAGTATGGCTTTTGAAAAGTAATGGTGATATATCAAGGTGTATTATGCAAATAGATCCTATTTCTGTTAGGTTATCAAACTCTGGTTCATATTCAACAAATAAAATAGCGCCTAAAGATATGGTGGTAAGTCCTAATGAAAATGGGTCGGTCTCTAATTTGAAAGCTGTAGCTGAGAACTATAATGATCGAGTTAGGATAAGTAAGAATTGGGAGCAGCGAGGAAATGATATTATTAATGCCCAGAATATGGACGATGTCACAAATAATAATGAAGATGTTTTATTGTTGCCAGAGCCTGAAAATATAAATATTGGGTTGTTATCCTCTTCTTATATTTCAGATTTGTTTAGTAAAGAGCTGATAGAGATTGTAAATAAATTAAATGAATTTATTGCAATGAGTATGGAAGATAAGATGTTAGATGATTTAAGAGCTGAGGGTGGTGCTTTTGATGCTTTAGATAGTAATAATGATCATGAAATAGCGATTGTTGGTCCAATTTATAAACAAACGCCTGATGAAATAATAGATATATATTTAGCTAATACACTTTTTAAAATTAAAAATATTTTAGGCACTGCATCATTGGCATCTAATAGTGGTTGGGGTGCTGTTAAAGCAGAAGAGGCTGTTGATACATATATAGTTTATTCACATATATTTAACTTGATTTTATTTTTTTTGTTACTAACAGAAAAGTTGCCGTTAGGGAGGCTATCCTTCCAAATTAATTCTGATCTATCAAAGAATAAAAAGAATTACTTTGAAATTAATTTATCAATTAGTAAAAACCAGGTTCATGTAGATAAATATAAGCTAACCTATGATATTAAGAATAGGCGTGGAGAGTTGTTTTGTGAGTCCAGAAATAATACAGACCCAATTAGTTATGAATTTTCTGTTGATGGCCAATTAAAACAATTTTATGGGTCTATACATAATCATCTTTTGATAAAAAAAATAGTTAACAAAAAAAACGAAAGAATTGAAAAGATTATAATTGGTGGCTGGAAACTTGATAAAAATTTAAATGATATAAATGAGCCACGTAAATGGGAAAAAAAGAACTCAGAAAAAGTAAAGGTTTTTCAGATAAGATCTACCAAAATACAAAAATATAGACAGTTTTATCTTGTATCTAAATATATTCAGATTGGTGAGGATTATATTCTTGAAATAGCTTTGTTCAAAAAAGGTATCCCAATGCCAATTGCTGGTGGTGGGGTGATAATTAATAATACAGAATCAGCAGCTACTGAAAAGCTTTGTTTGCCAGGAATAATATAAAGATTGATGTTTTATCTAGGTTTGTATAAAGGATGTTAAGCTACTTACTTCTAAAAACCAGCCAACTAAATCCATTTTATTTACCCTGATTTTTTGTGTTTACCTTATTTGGGTTTATTATTAAGGTATATCAATTAACTTGGGGTGGGGTTTAAGGCGTAAACCCGAATGAATGAAAATCAGCTGAATAAGACTTCTTTTGCTAAGAGGGTCATCAAGGGGGATGATGTCCTTTTTGAAATTGAGAAATTTAGTTGTTATCGTGTTGTAACTGAAGCGCAAAAGAAGATTGCTTATTCTTTGCGGTATAAGGCGTATATTGCTGATAATCAAATTGAGCCTAGGGCTAGTGGGCTTTTTTTTGATGAATATGATGATAAAGAAAATTCCTTTACTTATATAGTTGAGTATAACGGTGAGCCAATTGGGTCTATAAGAGCTTGTGTTTATTCTAAGGATTTGGGGTGGTTGGATATCCCTGCTTTTCATGTGTATAAAGACAGTGTTGAGGGTGGGTTGGATTTGAATAAGAGCTTTATGGAGATAAATAAATTTGTGATTTTGTCGGAATATAGGAGACAGAGTACTAGGGGCAAGTTGCGGCTATTTAGAAAAATGGTTAGTGTGGCAAGGAAGTATGGCGTTTATTATGTTTTGGCTGGTATAAAGGCATCGCAAGCCAGGTTTTATAGTATATTATTTTTTGAGAAAATTTCTGATTTTAAGGATTATCCTTTACTTAAATTTAAGCCAGCTTTATTTGTTTCAAAGTTTGGTGATTATGATAGATTGTATGACGAACAGCCAAAAGAAGAGGTGTTTTCTGGGATAAGGAGATATATACTGGAATAGTATGATAGGTTATCTAATTGTATCTTTAGTTGATTTTGGTCTTTTTTCATTTATTCTTGCCAAAAAGCGAGATAAATTAGCTATTTCTTGTTCTTTGCTTTGTTTTGTGGCTGGGTTGTATAATTTAGAGCTGTTTTTTCTTTCCTATATAAAAAATTTAAGTTTACTTTATCCGTTGTTTCAAATTACTCGTGTTGGGCTGTTTTTTAGTGCCCCGTGTTTAGTGCTTTTTTCTTATATGCTGATTAATCAAAGATCCGTTATTTCAAAGTTTGTTGTTATAGCTTTGTTTATTAATAGCTTTATCGTTATGGTGGTTGGTTTTTTTGTTATTCCTTCAGAGTTGTATGCGGTTGCTACTGGATATTTACCTCAAAGAGATATTGTATATGCTTGGGTTAGTTATAGCTTTATTATGGGGGCGATAATTTCGATAATTATGTTGGTTAGTGGCTATTCTAATGGTAAGAAAGTAGAGAGACAGCGTTTTAAGTGGGTTTCATTTGCTTTTATTCTTTTCACTATTTTTTCTGTTGTTGCATTTAAATACTCAAAATTGTTTGGGATGATGGGTAACTTGGTGGGGTTATCTACTCTTTTGTATGCAGTTCTTAAATATGAGCTGCTAAATGTTCAAGTGGTTATCAATAGGATACTGTCATATGGGATTATTGCTTTCTTTATATCTTTGATATTTATTATGGTTGATTCTGTTGCTTCGGGTAATAAATATGTTTCGATATTGAATATTTTGATCTGCATTGCTGTTGCATTTATTGCTGAGCCAATAAGAGAGAAACTGCAAACCAGTGCTGACCAAAAATGGATAACCGACTACTACAAACCCGCAACCCTAAATAAAACCATCACAGAAAAACTAGCCCCAGTCCTAGAACAATCCGAAATGTTCAACGTCATAAACCAAGTCCTAACCGAAAAAATGAAGATCCGAGAATCACAGTGGTTCATCGCTGTGAAAGACCCAATAAACGAAGACGAGGTTCGTCACTACAAAAAACACATTGTTTGTGGGCGGGATTTTGGGGGTGGTAGTTTGGGTGTTGGGTGTGCTGTGGTGAAGGTTTTTGATGGGAGTAGGGTTCCTGTTTTGTTGGGGCGGTTGAAGTCGTTGAAGGCGGATTTGGTGGAGGCTGGTTTGCCAGTGAAGGGTGTTTGCTTGCCGATTCATGGTGATGTGGAGCTGGTGGGTTTTATTGTTTTGGGGGAGAAGGTTTCTGAAGGGCCGTATACTAAGGACGATCTGGAGGTTTTGGATGGTGTTGTGAGTCAGTCGCGTTTGATTTTGGCGCGGATCTTTCCGCACGAGAAGATAAAGTTTGAGCATATGAAGAGTATGGAGGTGGCAGAGCAAGCTACTGCTGATCGAAATTTTGCTGATCTTACCAAACAAATAGCGCACGATATCATGAACCCGATGGCGTCTGTGACCTTGGCTGTGGAGACTATGATGCGGATTTTGGAAGGTGCGGATTTTGAGCTAAAACCGAAAGTAGATAAGTTTGTGAAGACTGTGTATAAATGTTCTAGTCGTGCGATCGAGGTTTCGGATTCGATCATGCAATATACGTATAGGGGTGAGGATGAGAAAGGTGCTGTGGATATCAATGGTGTTGTGGCTGATATGAATAACCTTACCATGAAAGCTATTAATGTGAGCTTAGATCTGGCTGAAGATTTGCCTTTAGTTTATGGCGATAAGGTACATCTCAATAGAGTATTCATGAATATCTTCAATAACGCAGTGCAAGCTACAAGTGAGAGTGGTGATATCGTCTTACGTACAAAAAAAACTAACTATATCGATTCAGCGGGCAACCAAAGGGATGGTGTGGAAATCGAGATCTCAGACACAGGCGTAGGTATGGCCGAACAACAACGCCGCCGGGTTTTCGACCCGTTATTCTCTACCAAACCAGACGGACATGGGTTGGGTCTTTCGATAGTAAAAGAGATTATTGAACGACATGAGGGGGTGGTTAGGGTTGAGTCGGTTTTGAATAAAGGGACTTCTTTTTTTATTTGTTTGCCAAGGTGTAAGAGTTCTTGCTAAATATCAGCCTCTGCGGGAATGACAAGTCTGTTCAGGATGACAGCTAGATATTAGCTTCTTCAGACAGCTCAGCATATTCCTGCTCATATGATTTTTCATCGTGATATTCTTTTTGATTTTTTATGTATTCCACTAGCGTTGATAAATGTGTGGTATCGGTATAGAAAGCGCCGTATCCGCCTTGCCATGTAAAGTCTTTCAGGGTTTTATCTTTTGATTTTAGCCAGTTTGATGATTCGACTTTGATTGTCCGCACTAATTTGCTTATAGAGATGTTCTTTGATAAGAGGCAGGCTATGTGGATGTGGTTTTGTGTCCCACCTATTTTTATTGTGGAGCATTTATTATTTTCGCATATTGTTGATATGTAGCCGTGGAGCTTTGGTTCTATTCCTGGCGATATTAGATCCTCTTGTTTTTTTGTGCTGAATATTATGTGAATTATTGTGTTTGATAATGATTTTGGCATGTTGTTCTCCTATTTATTTGTTTTAACTAGATAGTGGTTCCAGGGCTTACAGCCTGGGCTAGACAGGTGTCGCCCCTTTGGGGCTTTCAGTGTTTAGTTAATCAAAAAAAAAGATTTTCCGCAAACCTTAAAGCAAGCCTCAAATCCTCTTACTCGAACCTATTTACAAAAAAAGCAACAAAGGGGCGAAATAACATGTAAGCCCTGGGTGGAGAATGTATAGCCATCTTCTCAAAGAATATGCACACACACATAGCCTCTATTTAAGACAAACTCTCAATCTTATCAGAAATCCAACTCAAAATATGCTGAGGCTCCAAATCCATTGGCAAAACCTCTTCATCCGGTATCCCGCAGTCTGTCAGGTTCGGGTAGAAGGCAAAAACTTCACCAAAAGTTATGGCTCGGTTCTTTATTTTTTGGGTGTTGTAATATTCTGTGATTAGTTTGGTTTTGTTGGTGAATGTTAATGGGAAATCTGTTGGTGTTTCGCCGATCTCAGCTAATGCTTTTTTGATGTATTTTGCTTGTAAGGCGTCAGAGATGGTGGCTAGTAGTGTGGATCGGAAAAATGGTTTGCATAGGTATGTGTATGCGCCACGGTCAAACGCGATTGATGCTATTTCTGTATCTTTATAGGCAGTGATAATTATTATCTCAGAGTCTGGGTGTACTGCTTTTAGTTCTGGTAACACGAAATGACCTTTGGGGCCTGGCATGTGGATATCTAGTAACACTATATCAATAAGTTTGGTCTCTTTAGCTAGTTTTATAGCTTCAGGGCCGTTGCTTGCTGCTAATACGTTATAATGCTCTTCAAGGATATCGTTGAGGCTGTCTTGCATGTTCTCGTCATCATCTACTACTAGCACTGTTATCTGGTTTTCTTCTTCACCTTTTTCTTGTCGAAAGTTTTTGATGTGGCTTGTGAACTCGTTGAACCAGCTATTTTGGTTTGCTTGTTCGGTTGCTGGTAATAGGTAGAAGAACTCTTTAGTGGTTAAGGCTTCGCCGTCTAAGTTTCTTTTAAGCATTAGCTTTTGGATGATGTCCATTGCAGTTGTGGCGTTATGTGCTTTTACTGACCTTTTTTCATAGACTTTCCGTAGCTGCTCTATGGATCCAGCCCTATCTTCTGCGATCAGGATTTTATTTTTTAGGACTTCTGGCTCGATCGGAAAATTGAAATAGAAGAACGCGCCAGCTTTGAGTGATGAGATACAGGCCTCCATGTCTTTGGTGCTAGTGTAGCTAATTATTTGGGTGTTATTGTGTCTGGCTACTATGGTTTCTATTAGTTCGGTGCTATTTATATCTGTGGTTTCTAGGTTGAGTAGTGCTACCAAGATTTCTTCTTCTCTTAATATCTCTAGGCCTTGTTCGCCATTGATCGCTTTTTTTAGGTTATAGCGTCTATGTAATATAGAGTCTAACTTGGTGAGGTTATGTTCTGAATAATCTATTACTAATATATTTTTAAGCATTTTTTGCGGCCCCTTTTTTTTAAAAAACTATGTTTTTTTTATGGCTAGCACTACCTTGCCAAATATCTCATATTTCTTGTTAATATCTTTTTTTAGGTCGAATAGATCCATGGCCTCAGCTAGGTGTGGTGTGAACTGTATGAACGCACTGTCACTAGTTTTGAGGATGTCTATCTTCCTGACAACCACCTTATTATTAATTCTTACAAGTACAATATCTCCATCTTGGGTTAGCTCTTGTAGGGGGTCGATTATTAGTAAGTCCTGGCTGCTAAAACCGACGCTCTCTGTATGAGCTTCTTTATTATAAAATATACCATAATAGCCGTTAGAAGATATAATTTCGCTAATATTTATATGTGATATTGTCTCCATTTCGTTATATGGCGGTACGATCTTCTTTTTTGGGTACTCGAATACAGGGATGATGGTGTTGCCTTTAAGCTCTGTGATCAAACTGCGTTTTGTGAGCTTTTCGAAGTATTGTGCCCCAAGTTCATCATAAAACGGCTTATCTCGTTCTTGTTGTCTGCCTGTTACAGCTGCTGCCATAAACTCTAACTTTTCATTGTCTGTTAGCTTGAATAATTTGACGAGCTTAGCACAGATCTCGTATCCGGGCGGAAATGCACGGCCGCTTTCTACTTGTGATAGATAGCTTTTTGTTTTCTTTATCTTTTCTGCAACAAAATAAAGTGTTTTATTTGTTCGTTCTCGATAGAACTTTAGTAGCTTGCCAAATTTATTTTCCATAATTGTGTTTAAATATAGCATTACGTGTATGTTTATGTAAAGTTTTGGTTAATTAAGTTGATTACTAAACAAAATAATTTAATATAACTAGTCACAAATAAACTATAATATTAAGTATTGCAAAAGATTTACAGTTATAGTATAACTTTTAATGTTAAGTAAATTATTAAACTTTGGGGGTTGAGATGAAAAATAAGGTAGTATTGTTTGTGGATGATGAGAAGAGTTTATATGAATGTATTGAAACATATTTTGATAAAGAGATAGTTATGTGGTTAAGAAATGGTGAGGAGTCTTTAAGGGCTATGGATTATTTCAATAAGATAATAAAAATAGTTTTTGTAGATTATGATATGCCAGGTTTAAATGGGGTTGAGGTAATAAAAGAAATCAGACAAAAAGGCTATAAGCACAAGGTGTATATGTTATCTGGAAACTCGAGTATTAAAAATACTGCCCTAAAAGTAGGCGCGGATGGTTTTATTGAGAAGCCTTTTGATTTGGGGGTTTTGGAGGGGTTGGTTGGTGAGGGGGGATAGGTTGCTCTTCAACAACGCATGCGCACAGTTCTCTAGCTGTTTCACGAGATGTAACTAGTTCAAAATCAGGGGCGATTCCTTCATTTAGGTGATCCCAGTCTACACCATCAAAGAAGGGGTGTATTCGGAAGTTTATTCTGGTTCTTATGTTTGGATCTTTGTTAATAAGCGTTTTTAGTAGGCTCTTAGCTGGCTCTTTAAATTCTGAAAAGTCTGGGCTTTGAAGGAATGGATTAGATTGAAATGGGTTGTGGCCATGGTTTAGTAGAGTATAAATGCAGACACCAAGGCTCCAATAGTCTGTTGCTTTATTGGCAGGCTTTTTATTAATTATTTCTGGTGCAGCGTACTCAGGTGTACCTTGAAAATGGTTGTTGTCTTTACTTAATGTATGTCTTGCAAACTTAAAGCCTGTAAGTGTAAGGTGTCCTTCTGAATTAATTAAAAGATTTTCGAGTTTTATATCGGTATGAAATATTTTTAGCTCATGTATGTATTCTAGAGCAGAAACTAGCTGTGCCATGATGTGTTTTAAATATTTTTTTGGAAGTGATAAGCGGGATTTTATTAATGAGTGAAGGTCGCCATGTTCATATAAGTCGTAAGCAATGAATATCGAAATATTTCTATAAAAGGCTGAGCGAAGTTTGATGATGTTGGGGTGTTGTAGTTGGGATGTAAACAATAGTTCATGGGAAATGTTTTGTGCTTGAATTTGGTCGCAATGTTTTATGTTGCGCTCCTTAACTATTATAGGTTTTGTACCATCTCTATGTGCTATATATGTAGTTGGTGAAGATTTTAGTGGGTCGATTTTGAGGGTGCATAAAAAAAGGTGGTTGGGTAGTTTTAACATGGTAAAGTATTTTAAAAAATCTTCTTTGTTTCTGTATATTTGGAGTTGGCTTGATATGGCGATTATTTTAAGCATTTGTAAATAAACCTTCTTTTTATTATTAATTTTTCTATATTTATTATTATCGTAATATTTTTTTTGTAAATTTCATTTAATTTAAAGTTATTTTTTATGTGAGGGCGTTGCTATTAGATGTTTTAGGTTGTTAAGTAAATCTTGTTTTTGTGCTGCTTTGCAACAACGTATGCACGTTGCTCTGAGATGTTCTAGTCTCAGGTGCTCTGCAACAACGTGTGCACACATCTCTGAGCACTTTGCATTTGTTCTGTCAGATAGTCTGGTATAATTTACTTATGTCTAACCTACTCATAGCCTTTCTTCTAACTTTATTCGCTGGCCTAGCTACAGGGTTTGGTAGTTGTCTAGCTTTTTTCGCAAAAAAAACAAACCCCAGGTTCCTATCTATATCCCTGGGTTTTTCAGCTGGTGTAATGATCTATGTTTCTTTTGTAGAGATATTTTTTAAAGCTAAAGAAAGTTTAGTGGATGTATGGGGCGTTAAATTTGGAACTGCTATGACAGTGGTTGCTTTTTTTTCTGGAATGTTGATTATTGCGGTGATTGATAAACTAGTACCGGAATTTGAGAATCCCCACATGGCTCGAGATTCTGAAGATATGAAAAAGAACCCAAAATCTTTGTATAGGATGGGTTTATTCTCAGCTTTAGCTATTGCTATTCATAATTTCCCTGAAGGGTTGGCTACTTTTGTATCTGCTCTCAAAGATCCATCTGTTGGGATGGCTATTGCGGTTGCTATTGCTATCCATAATATTCCAGAAGGGATTGCTGTTTCTGTGCCTATTTATTATGCGACAGGTTCTAGGCGCAAGGCTTTTATGTATTCGTTTTTGTCTGGGTTGTCAGAACCTGTTGGTGCTGTGATAGGTTATTTCTTTTTGATGCGGTTTATGGGTGATGCTATGTTTGGTTTGATTTTTGCTGGTGTTGCGGGCATCATGGTCTTCATTTCTTTGGACGAGCTTTTACCTACTGCTGAAAAATATGGTGAGCATCACCTAGCTATTTATGGGTTAGTGGCGGGTATGGCGGTGATGGCAGTTAGTTTGTTGTTGTTTATTTAGAGTTTTGTAAAAAAAATCTTTAGCGGTTTTTTTTCTTCTGGGTATTATGCATTTGTATAAAAAAATACAAAAAAATAGATAAAAACAAGTAAGCTTACTTAGTATAATGGTTGTTGCTTAAAAAAAATGTAAAACCAAATGCTTAGGATTAATTATTGCTTAAAATATTAAGTAACACTTCAGAGGTTGTTAAATTAAATAATTCAAAAACTAGCAGGAAATGTCGAAAAAAAAGGCACTCAAAAAAAACTCCTTTAAGCTACCTTGATATAAATTCTGTTTCACTACTGTCCGGTAAAAAATCAGCATAAAGAAAGCTGCAAAAAATCGTTAGATTCTGGGACTTTATCGGGGCGAAGCCCTAATAAATCAATAAGATGTTGCCTAAAAAACAAAGTTTCGTGGA
>Ga0233447_1002308_pt1 | contig 13812 bp, 13 predicted proteins | sample SI_124_October20_3_FD_183014 | JGI IMG/M metagenome (GOLD analysis project Ga0233447, IMG submission 183014) | Seawater microbial communities from Saanich Inlet, British Columbia, Canada - SI_124_October2016_135_MG | ecosystem: Environmental > Aquatic > Marine > Inlet | place: Canada: British...
TATTCCCGAATTTGCAGAAAAAGTTTATTCTGCATGAATTTAAGGGACTGCCCGATAAAATCAAAGTCTATCTTGCTGCTATGGCAAAGAACACACTTGAATATTTTCGGACAATAAAAAATTTCGTAAAACGCCTGGCGGAATCGTTCAGAAATCATCAGTTCTCCGAATTGGTGACTGACACAAATATCTCTGGAACAATACGTATTAGACTCGATTCTTCATAGTATTTTTGCTTCAAATTTGGTATCCTGCTCACCCCCCCGTTACAATCAGAAAAATAGATTAGAAGGTGCAAACACTTAAGGTTATCTCCTGTCCGGGAAATATTCAAATGAGAAAAACTAACTCGAAAAAAAGAATTAAGGACGTAATTCTTTTTAGCTGCCTGCATTAATTCTGATTTGACAATCAGATAGATTAATATCAATTAATTTTTATATTTATTAGTTCGCTTACCCTAACTCCAGTATAAAGTAAAACCTTACCCATTAACATATGTTTGGTATCATTTGATCCCCATATGGTCCGATATAGACTCTTTATCTCATTTTCAGTGGGAACATATGGTAAACGTTTTGTTGTGTATGTTACCTCAATTAAAGTACGTGTCCCAAAAAACGGGGGCATTACAATATCATTTAATATTGTCTATAATAATTTTATAAGGGGTTTTGAAGTTCAAGCCAACAAGCTATTCAATGTTTTTGAAGAGCAATGCAAGGGAGACACTTTTTTATTTTATTTTCCCCATACTCATGTATTTTCTAGTACATCAGTCTTCTCTTGATTCTTTTAATAGCAATGTAACTTGCAAACAGTATAAAAACAATGCAATATATTAGATCCCATATTAAGCCTGGGATGAAAGAGTTAGCACATAATGCACGCTCTATATTGACTGCGTGTACTAATGGAAAAACTTCAATAATATTTTGCACCCATTTTGGTAAATTCGTTACAGGAAATATAATGCCAGAAAACATAAACATTGGCGTTATAACTCCAGTTAAATAGAAATTCAATGTATTCATTGATTTTACAAAAGACATAAAAATCAGAGACAACGGCGCAAACATTGCTCCGACTGTAAATCCTATTGCAGGAATAAAGAGGACTGTTGTTGTCATAGGAATAACATGACAAACAAGCAATACTAATAGAACTGCTAATGAATAAAAAGCACCTTTCGTGCCTGCCCAGATTATCTCTCCAATAAACAGATCTTCAATGCACAATGGCCCGGTTAGCATACCGTCATAAGTTTTAGAAAATTCAAGCCTGATAAATGTTCCGAATGTACATTCAAAAGCTGCAGTAAACATAGCAGATGACAGTGGTAAGCCTATAGCCAAATATTTAATATATGACATATGACCAACAGCAGGTATATATCCTCCAAGCCCTAATCCTATTCCAGCAAGAAAAATTAATGGTTCCATAAAAGGAGGAAAAGCATTGCTGTATATATTTCCAGTATATGTTCTAAAATGCCTATACCATACACTGTACAATCGAATAAATATATTCGGATATATATAATTTAAATCATTGGAATTCATTTAGGCTTTTCCCAGTTAACTTCATAAACAAATCTTCTAAATTTGTCTGGCGTAAATTATAGTCTTTATTATGTAAAACATCCGCCACTTTTCTTAAAGCGGTGAAATCATCAGAATATAAGTGTAGAGGTTCATAAAAATAATCCTTCCTTATAACCTTTTTATCAACATTCAGTTTTGTTAATGAACCCTTTTCAATTTTCACTAACTCGAGAACATATTTCTCCAAACTGTTTTTAAGTAAAATTTTAGGTGGACCTTCAATTATTTTGTTTCCTTTATTCATAATAATAATATTATCACAAAGCTGATACGCTTCTTCCATATAATGGGTTGTTAACAGGATTGTCATTCCGTTTTCTTTCAATTCACGTAACTTAGTCCAAATTGCATGCCGCACCTGCGGATCAAGTCCAGTTGTGGGCTCATCAAGAATAAGCAGCCACGGTTTATGTAGGAGAGCTCGTACAATAATGAGTCGTCTTTTCATTCCACCAGATAATGTTCTAACATTTACCTTGCTTTTTTCAGATAATTCCATGAACTCAAGAAGTTCAATTATTCGTTTTACAGCATTCCTTTTTGGCATACCATAAAATTTAGAATAAATAAGGAGATTTTGAAAAACATTAATTTCTTCGTCAAGATTATTCTCCTGAGGCACTACTCCTGAAGCAAATTTTATTTTAAGAGGATTTTTAGCTGGATCAAATCCAAACACATCAATAATGCTATCAAAATTAACATCCCTTTCCAATCTACCGTATATCATTTTCATCATAGTAGTCTTGCCTGCACCATTAGGCCCAAGAAAACCAAAACAGGAAGCCTCTTTCACATTAAAACTCATGTTATTTACAGTTTTAAATTTCTTAGCTAAACCGGCCTTATATGTCTTACTAACTTTTTTTATCGTTATTAAATTACCCATTGGTCTAACTTTCTAACTAGATCTCCTAAATTGTTATTATAAACAAGTAATATCAACAGCCCTTATATTAATACGGAAATAGCATGAGTAATGAATTTCCCCCTTTTAATTTTGAATTCATCTTGGAGCTTTTTGCTTACCAGTTCAAAATTATACTTTACCAAAATTTGTGATGGGTTCTATAATTCAAGTGCACAATGTGGGTTGAAGCACCAACCCTTCGTTAGGGTATTAGGCAGAAAGGATCTTCTCCTAATAAATCACCAGATACTGCAAAAGCATGCGCCCTACATCCACCACAATTATTATTTTCAGGACAACTACCACATGCCCCTTTACGATTTGTTCTATCAAGGATACTTGATATTATTTGTGTTGTACTAAATATTGATTTAAGGTCGTCATAAATAATATTGCCAATTGGGATTTTAAGTAGCGGACACGGAGTGATATCTCCATTTGATAAGATACCAAACCATCCTAACCCTGCCATACATCCAATCCTTGATTTTAAGTTGTTAGAATTTTCTATATTCAATCTTTTGACAGTTCGTAAATATGCATATATTGCTGGATCATCTGTGCATGTATATGCCAACTGTGAATCAGATACATTATAGAAATAATCCTCCATGAGACTACCATATTCACCCAAGGATAATTGAAGAGATTCAATATTTTTACGTCCCCTCCCCAACGGTCTAAACCTTTTTATATTAAGTTTTTTTGCCCCAGTATTTTGTACCATTGTCCGTAAGTTTTTAAGGTTCGTTACATTTATCTTTGTAGCAGTATAATCTACCATAACTGGTATATCTTTAGAACTTAAAATGCCAATAGCATTTATAGCATTTTCAAAAGCACCTTTGCACTCTCTAAGGACATCATGAGTGGATGCATCTATACCATCTATACTTACACTAACCATACTAATACCAGAGTCTTTTAATTTAGCTGCGAACATCGGTGTTACAAGAACACCATTAGTACATATCCATGCTTTCATACCATATGAAACAATAGTTGTAATTAATTTAAGTATATGTTTTATGATAAGTACCTCGCCGCCTGATAATATTACGCACTTTACTCCTGCATTAGCTAGAGTTTTTATTGCTGCAATTTGTTGATTTTCTGTTAATTCTGGTTCAGGACTGTCTATTGATGCATCTGGATAGCAATGTACACATTTCATATTACACCTAGTAGTTATGATCCAACTAGCAATATGAGGAATATTTGTAGGACTAGTGTATGGCAAAAACTTATTTTTTGTATTATTATTACTGCTTATCTCATTCATTACGATTTTTCCTTTATTTCAATATTACTTTAATAAAACAGATAAAACACAGAATCCTCCTTAGAATATGATCCATCATCAATCATTTTGCTTTTATATTCCTTAGCATATTTTCTTAATGCTTCTATACAATCCATAACATACGAATATGTAATAAATATTTTCCGATCTTTTGCAAGGTGTTTTTTTACATTACTAAATAATTCCTACCTCATTGAAAACTCTGAGGCATCCCCCCCTTTTTCAATTCATTTGCAGGTTTTGCATCTCCCTATGGTAACCCTGCAAAAATAGCATCAATTTTATTATAGTACCATTCTTTGAAACATTATATTTGGTACATTTCATGGTATAAATACTTAGATCAATGGCTATAATATTTCAACTTACCATTACCACAACCATAATTTAAAAAATTATCGGTAATATTATAAAGTTTTATATATTCAGCAATAGATTTCCGGGTAAGCGTCCTTACCGCTACAGCTCCAGAAGGAACTGTTCTGAATCCTGGCATCTCTGATTTGCATTAACACAAACATTTAGTTTTCTCAATATTTTTTGTGGGAATCTGGGTAAATTTAGAGATTAACATTTACTGTTCTTCAACAATCTTTTATATATTAAAGCAGTGAGTAATACACCAACCACAAAAGGAAAAATAGAGCCCGCAAATAAGATTAATAAACCATAGTCAAAATTTAATTTGACACTAATCCATTCAATAAGAGGAGCCATATACACTCCTAAAAATACTCCGATTAATAAAAATATTAGTCCACATGTAGCTGCAAGCTTGAAGCTAACTTCCATTTTATTTTTTATTATGTTTACTGTACTCTCTAAATAATTTTCATTTGCTTTGATGGTTTCACTAATAGCATCTTTCATTTCGGGCAATATTGTTTGCAAACTCTGTTCTTTTATATTATCAAATAAAGCTTTACTTTGTTCAATGTATTTAATATTAGCATCATCAATCGAATTTCTGTATGATTCTGCAAGCTTTTCAGAATATTTGTTCGTATTTTCTTCAAATGAAACAATTCGTTTATCTACTGTATCAAGAGCATTCTCAACTATAGATGCCAATGTCTCTTTTGCTTCATTGACTGTAAATTGTAGAGATTCAATACTACTTTTAATTAAAGATTCAATTCCATATTTATTAGAACCTTCATCTTCATTAACTAAAAAATAGAATAATTCAAGCTTATTCTTGATGTCAAATATCTCAGCAATTTTATTTGTCTGTATAATTTTTTTATTTAAGAAGTCATTTCCATGTGTATTGGACAACTTTAAAAATTCAGTTGGTAAAATATTTAAATCATTAGCATTAGTAGGGTGATTTTGATTTAAAGTTGCATGTTTACTGTTTAATAACTTTTTTAAATAAACATAAGGGTTTTCGATTAATTGTTCATTTGCTTTTCCTCTTTTAATATTCTCGGCAATAATATATTTTAACTTTGCTTTTATTATTTCAAGCGAATATTTATTTAGTAATGGGGTTAAATAATCTGCTTCAATATTTAATCTCTTACATAGCTGTCTAATTTCCTTCATCTTTCTCAATTCCTTTATATCATGGTCTCTTTATCTATGTGCTTTGAATATTCATCGATTTCTTTTGTGGTGGGTGGGTATTTCCTAAGATATGCAGATAGATTCTTGTACTTAATATTTATTTCATTTAAAAGTAAATATTGATGAATTTCTTTTAAAAAATAATTCTTTAATTTTAAAATAATTATAGTACTGCGATATTCATTTATGATTGATCTAGATTTAGTTTTGGTTGGAAGAGATAACGCATCTTTTAGTAAATCGTCCTTATCAATATGTGTCATAAAATTCCTTATTTTGATTATTTTATCTTATCATAAGCTAAGATAAAGGCCAATAAACAAAATACAATCGTGCAAGATAAATAAATGAACTAGAAACGAATATTAGGTGAATAATGCTAGATATTTATAGAATAAATAGCGATTAATTATAGATAACTGCTTAACGAAATTCGTTAAGAGTATTGCGTCTGTCCGGAGGACATGATATTATACCTATTCAAAGAGAAAACAAGGTATATATATGTTTACAATGGCTAAAATAAAAGATAGAAGTACAGAAATTGGAATGGAAAAGAACAGTAATTATCTTGATGTGCATTTAATACATAACGATTACTATTCTGAAAAAAACACCATTCAAGGAGAATGGTTTGGAAAACTCATATTACATTTCCATCTAGAGAATGAAATCATCGAAGAAGGAAATATTACATTTGAAAACTTAAGGAAAAATATTAACCCCCATTCTGGAGAAAAACTTACTCCAAGAAGCAGAGAGGGTGGCATAAGATATTTTGATTTCCAGTGTTCTGCACAGAAAAGTGTCTCCGTAATGGCAATGGCAATGAACGACAAAAGATTAATAGAAGCTCATAGAAGTGCTTTTTATACAGCAATGAAAGAACTTGAAAAATTTGCTAGTTGCAGAGATAATTCCACTTTTGGCGTAATAAAAGAACCTATTAATACAGAAAATATTATAACAGCAATTTTTCACCACGATACTTCTCGTGCTTTAGATCCCCAACTTCATACGCATTGCGTAATATCAAATGTTACTTACGACCCAGTAAACAAAAGGTATGTTGCACTTGAAACATGTAACATTGTAAAAGCAATAAGATTTCTTGGCAAGGTATATCAAAATCAACTTGCAGTAAATGTTCAGAAATGTGGTTATGATATTGAACTGAAATATAACAATAAAGGAGTTATTGAAGGTTTTGAAATAACAAATGTCTCAGAAGCTATTCTTAAATTGTTTTCTAAGAGACGACAGAATATTGAAAAAGAAATAGAAAAATTTGTAAATAATAATGGAAGAGAGCCTACTTCTGCAGAAATCCATGTTATAACAAAATTGACTAGAGACATAAAAATGGTAGAAATAACACCTGATCAATTAAGAAAAGAACAGATAAAACAAATAGGAAAGGAAGAATATAACAATCATTATAAAATAAAAACAAACTCATTTACAAATCACAGAAAAGAAGGAACTATTTTTTATAAAGAAAATGATGATATAATTAATTTTGCAATAGGACATTTATACCAAAGGAAAAGCGTTTTAAATAAGTATGAAATTCTGGCAGAAGCAATTAACCAAGGTTTAGGAAAAGTTGATTTAAAAAAATTAATAAATGACATTAATGTGCATAATGAACTAATAACAATAAGTGATAATAATGACAATCATTATCTAGATAAAATTGCTACTAAGTCCGGTATTATGATTGAACAATATTGCATTGATACAATTAATAATGGGATGAATAAATATTGTGCAATTAACAAAAACTTTATTCCATTTTCAGATACTGAAAATATCCGAAAAGAAAAAGAAGAAAACTATAAATTTGAGACTCATCGAAAAGTATTAAGAGAAATTCTCTTGAGCAAGAATAAATACCATGTTATTCAGGGTGTTGCAGGTGCGGGAAAAACAACAACCCTTCGAGAGCTACATAAAGGATTGATCGATGGAGGACAAAAAAACATACACTACGTTGCTCCTACAAAGTCTGCAGTAAAAGCAATTTTTGAAAATGTAACAAAAGAAACAATGACCCTTCAAAAATTTTATATCGAAACAAATAATATTAATATAAAGAATGGATATCTTGTTATAGACGAGTCAAGCCTTAAGTCAAATATAGACGGGGCAAAAGTAATTGATCTTGCTGAACGAAATAACATGAGAGTACTTTTTGTAGGTGATATCAGGCAACATAAATCTGTTGATGCTGGAGATTTTTTACGAATAGTTCAAGAATATTCTGAAATTAATGTCTCTATGCTTAGTGAAGTCGTAAGACAAAAAGGAACATATAAAAAAGCTGTTGAACTTATGTCACGTGGCAGTCATTATGAAGGACTTATGATACTTGACAAAGATCTTAAATGGGTCAATGAAGCTAAAGGTGACTATATTAACCAAGCAACCCTAAAATATTTAAGTTTTACTGATAATGGAAAAAGTATAAGCAACTGTATTGGAATTGCACCAACACATAAAGAATGTGATAAAATAACAAATACATTAAGAGAAAAACTAAAAGAACGTAATATAATTGGAGAGACAATCTCAAAGAAAAAAATATTTATTTCCCATGACTGGACAAAAGAAAAACGAACAAATTCAAAAAGTTATCAAAAAGGAATGCTGCTGCAAATAAATGTTGATAATGGGAATTTTAGGCAGAACGAAACAGTAACAGTTGACAGAATCCAGAACAAGAGACTGATAACAGATGATGGGCGAACTCTTTCAATAGCCAAATATAAAAACTATGATGTCGGAGAAATCAAGGAAATTGATTTAGCTATCGGCGACAGAATTCAATTTAGAAAAGGTGATAATAAAAATAACATTATCAATGGAGAAATAACTACGATAAAAGATATTGATAAAAAAGGTAATATTTTAACTTCTGATGGAAAAGTTATAGATGCCAATTTCAAGTATCTTAAGCATGGCTATTTTATGACAAGTCATAAATCTCAGGGACTTGATTTTGACTACGCAGTTATTGCTGGACAATATCTGAATCGTGATTCCTTATATGTAGGTGCTTCAAGAGGGAAAAAAGAGTGTTCTATTTTTGTTCCAGAAAAAGAAAGACTTTATTATCAAATAAAAGGTAATACCAACCGTACAGCAGCGCTTGATGTACTAAACACAAATTTAAATAATAAAAACTTAACTATTCTAAATCAGTATATGGCAGCACGAAAGAAGCATATTTCTTCAAATAAAGATATTGAAAATTTTAAGAATATTGATTTATGCAGATATATTGACAAATATAACATGCAAGTCAAACAAATAAAACAGGCAAAACAACAAACACTATATCCTAAAGTTAACTCACATTTTAGGCAATAAAAAAAATAAAGCTACCGAGAATCCCGCAAGCACTATCAGCAAAAGCAACAAAACCGTTTACATTGTAGCCACCATTAGATGTTATTCTTTCTCGGCTTTAAACCCAATTTGTCCTTTCTTTTTTATTTTGGGATCCAGTAAACTTTTTACGGATTTTACTATATTTACTATTATTTCATCATGCGTATCAAGACGTTTTTCCAAGTTGGAAATTTGTTTGGCCAACTCAGTGTTGTTGGAAATCAATTCTCTCATACGCACAAAAGCTTCTATAAGCAAAATGCTCATCTCAATAGCTTTTTCTGAATTAAGAACATTGGCCGACATTAATGCTCCGTGTTCAGTGAAAGCATAAGGCATGCTTGATGAATGTTTCAAGTTATTAAACCGGTCACAACTTGTGACCAGTTGCTTACGTTCCTCTTTTGTAAGCTGAAACATGAATCGTCCTGGAAATTTTTTAATATTTCTTTTAACTGCTTGGTTAAAAACCTTAGTAGATACTCCATACAACTCTGCAATATCTCTGTCAATTATAACTTTTTGTCCTCTGATTAGTAATATTTTATTTTCAACCCTTTCAATTGGAATTATATTATTCATTCTCATCCTCCATAAGTTTTTTTATTTCATCTATCGTAAACATGTCTTCTAGATCTTTGTTGCTTCTTCCAAGCTTATCAAGCCATTTGGAGTGAACTAATCTGATCTCTTCAGCAGTTATAATAAATTTTTTATCATCCTTATAATCTAAATCCAACCGCCCTTCAACATACACAAGGTCGCCTTTTTGAAGCTTCGGAACAATCTTGGCGGCATCATCCCACGCAGTAATATCGACAAAAAGTGTTCTCGCTCCCGACACATTCAGCGCCACAGAAATATTTCCCACCTTCTTACCAGATTTTATCGTTACATTAAAATTAACATCGTTTGAAATTCTTCCAATAAATATTGTTGTATTAAGTTTAAAATTCATTTTTTTGTTTCTCCTTTTGGATAATTATTACTATACTCTATTTTTTTTCTATATGTTTTCCTCATTAAGAATGCTTCACGTTTCCAATTATTATGCAAAGCTTTACATAACCTCTGTTCTAATTGTATACAGATTTCATGCCACCTGTAACCTTTGAGTAACCTTCACATTTTATTCTGTGTTTTTTTAGTGTTCACCTTCTTGTCCTTTCTTGTATGCGCTTTAATTAACTGGTTTCTAAACTCGCCACGTCAAGGCATAGTATTTTTTTGTCCTAATCTTATTAGATTTAATCTTTGAGCTAGCTGGTGTTTCTTTAATTTTTTTGTCTGTTTTGTGATTGTTTTTGATAGGCGAGCTTGAATTATTCATTTTGTTATTTCATTTTTTAAGATTTTTCCCCTGATCTGAGCCGTTTGTTCGTCCATGAGCCATAAGTTGAGCGATTTAGCCGATTAAGCAAAAAAGGAGTGATTTAGCAAACAAACGTACCGACGGCACGGCTTGTTTAAGTTCGCTTGCGAAAATCAGTTCTTTTTCTGCCAGGCTAACGAAACTTGCGAAGCGGCAAACAAATGGTTTAGGTCAGGAGAAAAATTAAAAAGGGGTGATGGTGAGAAATGATTTAAGCTCATCAAAAACGATCACAGAGAAAACAGACAGTATATATGGGGTCGTAGGGGAATCCCTTACCTTATCCTGGCTAGAAGCGGGACATATATTGAATAATAAACATACTTCCTTTAATCGAGAATTAGAGCTTTTTGGTGGAGACAGTATTGCTGTCTTCATGCTTACACTAAAGCCTGCCTCCAAGGGGAAGTTCTATAAAACTAATGAGGTGGTATGTTAAATTCTTAATTTAACAAGGTTCATTGACATAAAGGCTCTCATTAATTATTAATAAATGTATCCACACATTTAATAATAATTATAAAACAGGAGAGCCATAGATGAAAATTAAAGCATTAACATTCGAAAATCAAGTGTTTTATATTGGAATTGACACACATTTAAAAAGCTGGACAGTAACAATAAGAACTTCAGACAATGAAATAAAAACATTTAGAATGGATCCAGTTCCAGAACAGCTTGTGGCATATTTAAACAAAAATTTTCCATCTGGTATATATAAATCGGTATATGAGGCAGGTTTCTGCGGTTTTTGGATTCATCATAGGCTTACAAAGTTAGGAGTAAATAATATTGTCACTCATGCAGCAGATGTACCCACAACTCAAAAGGAAAAACAGCAGAAGAGTGATCCACGAGATTCCAGGAAACTTGCCAGAGAACATGAATGTAATAATTTGAAACCAATATATGTATTCTCACTTGAAGATCAAACTTTAAAGAGTTTATGTCGGCTTAGAGAATCTCAAGGTCGAGATTTAACTGTTGTAAAAAACAGAATTTGCTCTTATATTCATTTATTTGGGCAGAGAATACCTGAAGAATCCAGATGGACAGGAGCCTTTATAAAAAAGCTTTACATCATATCTGAACGTTTACCTAATGGAGAAACATTAAAGCACCTTGCTAACTCTCTAGTAAGCAAAAAGAAAGAAATATTGGCAACAACCCGAAATTTACGAAAAGCGATTCTGCGTTCAGAAAAAGGGAATATTTTGAGATTACTATTAAAAATTCCGGGAATAGGTTTTATTACAGCAGCTACCCTGATTACAGAAATATGCAACATACACAGATTTCGCAACTTTAATACATTGGCATCTTTTACTGGTTTTATCCCGAGTATTGAGTCATCTGATGAGAAAATAATAGTTAAAGGATTAACAAAGCGCAGAAATAAACATATACAGAAAATGTTGATCGAAGCATCTTGGGTTGCTATAAAAAAAGATCTTGTCTTATTAAATGACTTTACAAAATTTTCAAAAAGAATGAAAAAGCAGGAAGCAATAATAAAAATAGCAAAAAAATTGTTAAACAGAGTTAAGGCCGTATGGCTTAACAATATTGAATATAAAACTTGTTTAGTTGACTGATGAGAACAATAAAGTAAGTTGATTAAAAATTATATCGAAAAAATAGTTTCGTCTTTTAAGAGTAGTCCGTTTTGCAATTTCTGCGTTCCAATACGCTTTAATTAGGTTGCGCCCTCTTATAATATTTTGACACCAATTTGCGGCATAATAGTCCGTTCATGACAGAATAACTGAAGCTCCTGATGTAATTTGAAATCCAATTTATAGAAAGATTTTATAATGAAATAAAAATATAATAAAAGTGAGAGCTTTGCAAAAATGAAGCTTGACAGTTTACATAACAGATATTGCTATGGATTCGACTCTAAGAAACATGCAATTATACCCATAAAAAATAATTGACCGGCCCTGGTGGTTTAAATGTTGACTACATATAATATGGTGAAGCTCTTCAAAATAGCAGTTGCAATAATCATGATAAGATATTATAAATATATCTCAGATTTAAGGATAATTATGGATACACATGAGATAGAAAATATTAAAAAAACTTACAGGAATATGCTAGCACAATATTCAAACATACTTAAAGATGCTACCGCCAAATCGCAAATAAAATACCTGAATAGAGCTTTGAATAATATAGAAAATAGAATACTTGACCACAAAATAAATATTGAATAAATAATATTGCACACATAAGTTCTAGCTTAAGAGATGTAAGAGATTAATCCCCCCTGCCCTACTCATTATTCTATATTAAACGTTAAACGATGCTAGAACAATGAGTAGGGTTATTTTTTCCCATAGGAAAGCTTATATACTTAAATATAGCCCAGGCGTGAGGGGGGTATGCCAACAGGCATTCCTAAACTACGTCTAGACAAATCCAGCACAACACACTCTTCCCGTCCTTTCTTCCCCAGTAAAATTGGCTGGGTACGATGGCTTTCCATTTCCCATGGAAATATTATTTCAGCAAACAAATGGACAGATTCCTCAGAAGTCCTACTAAGCCTTGCGCCTATTGAACCATCATAAGCCGCATCATATGATATCGTTGTTTTCATCTTCTCTTCATTCACACGCCCCTCGCAAACTATCACTGGTGGCTTTTCCCCATGCTGCATTGTTAGTGTACAATATGCCCCAAGAGTGCATGGATCACTATGCCACAATTGCACCTCTATTGTTTTAGCATACGCATAAGAAACACCAGCGCCCATAGTTAAACATAAAAAAACAGCTATTCCAGGTAATGATTTTTTTAACATATCTCTATCTCCTCATTTTATTCAACGTGATCGGCATAACAAGTATATTTACTTATTATTATTAACCCATAACATGTGCATTATATGGACTCATTATGTCCATAAAACTATTGTGCCCCACGGGCACCACTCAAATCCGTTTTGGATTGTTAAGTGAATTGGTCCTTAATAATCCTTGTACCCTCATAAACGGTCGTCAATTGGGGCTCTGCTATTGCTTAACGCTCACCAAAACACACGAACCCCAAGCCAGGTTTAGCATAATAAACCTACTCACCAGCAATCGTAAGTTTTTACATAATGACACCTCCATACAAACTATATTTCATTCTTTTTTCACAATTCCATTCAACACATAAAACGCCAGCAAATCGTGTTATAGTAGCTAATGTTAAAAGAATAATTGGAACCATTTATTCAATAAAACCAACAAACACACTAAGTCTAATAGTACTACTTGCTAGTTTACTTAGCATGCCCTTAACCCGTACAAACCGTACACGAATAGGATAGGCAGAAGCAAAACTTGTGCCAGAAAAGTTGCAATCATCCTTTAACTCCCTTATGCCAAAAATGTTATAAAAAAATAGAGAATTATAGCCCCCCCCCCTAATTTATAGCTATTAGGGCTTTTTAGGCGACTTGACTAGTCATGCGGCCCACTTTAAGTCATCATCACGTGCAGTGCAAAAAACCAACTGCTCCCCTCCCCCACGTAGATATCCACATTTCCTATAAGGCCAAATAAAATTTAGCATCTTCTGCACTTTGGTGAGTAAAACTCATAAAACAGGCTCAACTTTAGTATTTGGTAAATTGTAAATTTTCAGAGTAAAATATTCTTTATCCTTG
>Ga0233447_1002329_pt1 | contig 13758 bp, 15 predicted proteins | sample SI_124_October20_3_FD_183014 | JGI IMG/M metagenome (GOLD analysis project Ga0233447, IMG submission 183014) | Seawater microbial communities from Saanich Inlet, British Columbia, Canada - SI_124_October2016_135_MG | ecosystem: Environmental > Aquatic > Marine > Inlet | place: Canada: British...
ATGCTAAATTATTGTAACACATAATGCACATATATATCTTTGTAATAGTAAAGGCTCCCTGATTACCTTGTAAAACTAAATGCACAGTTCTGAAAATTGAATGTGCATTTACTTTTTCAATTAACTTCATTCTTTTCCCAAGCTTCTTTTTTCTCAAAGCCTTGAAAATAGTACTGTTTAGTGATATGTTACTCTTAGTAGGAGATAATTTAAACATTGCAGTTCAATATCTAACCAATTTTGGAGGGAATTTAACGATGACAAACAAACTTAACATTATACTCTTGTTACTATTCTTTGCGTGTAGCAGTATGCAAGCATTTGAGTTGACTGTTATATATGCTGATGGAACGAGCCGTGACGCTAAAGAATACATAATCTCTGGACCTGAACTTAGTGAGAATACAACTATTGAGAATTTAAGAAAACTAGTTTTTCGTGCAACAGGTGTTCCAATAAAAAGACAAAAGCTTACTAATAGCCACTGTCATAAGTTAGTGGATAGATTCGCAGGCAACGAACTTGTAGCATGTCCCGAGCCCATCATCTTAACACTTAAGGATTGGGATATAAAAAGCGGTGATAAAATACACCTTATTAGAATGCTTGCTCCTCCAGGTATTGAATTTAAAGTTCAGACTTTAACTGGGGCAGTTTATTACTTTCCTTTGCTTGGAGATCCCAGCATGGCAACAACTGGTATGACAACAATTGGAGACCTAAAAGCTGTAATGGCAAAGACACGTGGCACTGAATCTGGTCTTCTAAAAGCAATTGTAGAAGGCATGCGAACAACAGATGAGATGGTACTCGCAGAAATACTAACGGACACCACCACACCACTGAGAGAGGATGAAATAAAAGCAGGAGGAAGGGAGAACAAGGTTGTTCATCTCATCGAGCCCATCGAGCTGCGGCGTCCCGCAGAGCGGCATCCCGCAGAGCTATAATAGAAGATAAATTTTAGTAAAGTTCATAAACAGCCCCTGCTGATTATGAAGAGGTCGAAAACCATAGTTTTCAGGGCGTAGTCCGTTTGTTAACAATACTCATGTTTATTCTTATTCCAAAAACTTGCTGGAGTGAAGCATTCACAGATTAGGTTATTCTGTTTTCTTTACAACTTTTAGCTGCAGCGTTAGTACTCTGCGTTTATCTGCTTTGAGAACTTTAATATTCAGAGAGTTGTCGATAGTAGTTTCCACACCAGGTTCGGGAATTTCTCCGAGCCTACGGCATAGAAAACCTCCAATAGTATCTACTTCTTCATCTTCCGGAAGCTTTATTTTTAGAAGTTCATTTACTTCATCAATCATAGTTCTTGCATCCATTATTACAGAATCGTCATCAGTAAAGTGAAACACTGATTCCTCAGCCGTTTCATGTTCATCATGAATCTCTCCAACTATTTCCTCTAGTATATCTTCCAACGTAACGATACCGGCAGTTCCACCATATTCATCAATAATAACAGAAAAATGGTTATGAGAATTTCTTAAATTTTCTAGTAATTCACCAATTTGTTTTGTTTCAGGTACGAAAATGGGTTTATGTGAGAGTTGTGGCAAAGATTTACCTGCAATATTGTCGGTATCCAAAAAATCTTTTGCCAGAATAATACCAATAATTTCATCTATTGTTTCAAGGTATACCGGTATTCTGCTGTGCCCGCTTTGCATAAAAAGTGTTATTGCCTGTTCTATTGATGCTACTGAAGAAATGGCAATGACATCTACACGGGGAGTCATTATTTCCTTCACATCGGTATCATTTAGCTCAAAAATACTTTTTATCATTTGTTTTTCTTCTTCTTCAAGAGAATTTTCATCGGTACTTGAAGTAGAGTTATTTTCTAATAGAGACAGTATTTCATCTTCTGTTGTTGTTATATCGTCTTCTTCGATATTTTGAGAACTCTGCAATTTTTGTTTGATAAATTTAATAAAAATAACAAATGGGTATAAAAGGGTATAATGAAGAAGCCTGATTAATGGCATTGTTATTTTTAATATTCGGACATCGTATTTGATAATAAAAATTCTTGCTACGATTTCTACTAGAATCACAAGAAAGACAGTTATTATTGCTGCGATAAATATATGTAAAATGATATGCCAAAATGCTAAGTAAGGCAGGGACAGGCTAACAGAAAAATATTTGTAGAGTTTAGTCTTATGGAAAATGTCAAATATCAGTGATGCGATAATTGCAATATTGAAAAAGAGTATAATTCTATATACGATTTGATAAGCGGCTTTATTTTCTAGCCATTCCTCGGCTTTTTGTGCAAAAATGCTATTTTCGCTTTCTAGTTTTCGTATGCGTCCTCTGGTTAGTTGAGAAAACGCTTCCCAGCCTGAAATAGTCCATAAAAAAGTTATTAAAAAAAATATTAAAATTTCGATAATCATGATTGTTCCCGATGTTATACTAAAATAAGATAGTCGATGCTGAAAAAGTCGGAATTGCCACATATTTCAGGAAACAAGCCGACGGTGTACTAAGTACTCCGAGACACAGTTGACGCCAAAGATACGGTGATTCCGGCTATCTAGTTTTGCCATCAATTTTTAAAATGTCTCCGATATATGTTTTTGAAAAATTGATTCAAATGAAAATTCATTTTGAAGCATTTTTATAATTTTTCTTTCTTTTCTCCTCATTCTTGCGCGTTCTTTCAGCATTAAGTCGTTTTCTCCGGTAAGGTGGAGAATCCCATGAACTAAATATAATACCATTTCATAAGCAAAAGAAGAAGATTTTCTTCTAGAAGCTAACAATGCAGCCATCCCAGGGTAAATAATTAGTTCTGCAGCAATATCGTTATTATAATGTTGGTATTCGTCTCTGTAGTCAAAAGATATTACATCAGTTAAGCCTATGTGACTTACAAACTCTCTGTTTATTCGTTTAATCGTCCCAGGTCCAACAAAACTAATAGAAATAATTTGGTTCCGTTCCAGGTTTAAGTTAGCTAATTCCACTATTCTTTTCATCAGCATCCGGAATTTTTTTCTCGCTATTTTTAGCGTTTTCCTTTGCCGCGTGGAAAAGATCACCTTCATTGTCTTCCTCCTCAGTAGGATAGTTAATACGAGTGTGTAACATTGAGTTTAGAGTTTTTACAAAGCTTGTTTTAGTGAATGCAAGTTCTCTAAATGTAAAATCAGCGTTATCCAGTTCTCCGTCTCGGACTTTTTTTCTGATAATTTCCCCAACAAGGGCTTCAACCTTAGCAGGGTTAGGTTTTGCTAACGACCTTGATGCCGCTTCACATGAATCGGCAAGACTTACAAGTACAATCTCTTTTTCATGCGGCCTAGGCCCGGGATAACGATATTCACTTTCTGTTATATCTCTTGTTTTATTATTGTTTTCATCTAAGGCTCTTTTATAAAAATAGTAGACAAGACTTGTGCCGTGATGCTGCTGTATTGCGTTGCGTATTAATTGGCTTAACTTATATTGAATAGCAAGATTAATTCCTTCTTTAACATGATTGGTTATAATCATACAACTTAGCCCAGGGCGAAGTACAAAATGACGATTTTCGGTATTAATATTGTTTTCTGAAAAATAATCAGGTTTGGAAAGTTTTCCAATGTCATGAAAAAGAGCACAGACCCGTGCTTTAATAGGATTTGCACCGATGGCATTTGCTGCTTGTTCTGCGAGAGTGGCAACAACAAGACAATGATGAAAAGTACCGGGTGCTTCTAGTTGTAGCCTTTTTAGGAGAGGATGGTTATAATCACATAAACTTAACAGACTCATGTCTGTGTTAATTTGAAAAAGCGATTCCAGAGAAAAAAGAACTGTTAAAGCTATAACTGCAGTGACTAAACCATTTAGAAAGCATAATCCGATTATTAAGAGAATTAAATCTGGATCTTGAATGATAAATTTTAGCTGTCCCAAAAATTCCAAAGCGATGAACATTATAGAAACAGACAATATTGCTCTTATGAAATATTCTTTGTAATTTTTTGATTTATATACAACGTAGGCTGAAATACAACTGATCCCCATACCAAGGATGACAACAAAATAATTATCCATCTTTATCGCGGCAATTAACGCAACTAGTAAGCTGGCAAATGTGGCTGCCCGTAAGCCAATGAGAACAGACAGTAGAATTGATGCTATTCCCAACGGGATCAGACAGGTTTTCAAATTCACTGCTACATTATATTCTGTAAGGAGTAGGTTGAAAAATTTGTCTGCAAATGTAATACATAAAACAGAAATAATAATAACAGCTGCGATAGTTGCCATTTTTTGGTTACTTTGAAGTATCTTGGGGTGCAAGCTGTAAAAATATTTACCTGTTAGAATGACTAGAATCAGACTAAGTATTATATTATATAGAAAATTTTCCCAGAAATTGGCGTAATGGTTTCGCTTATTCTTCTCGATACTATATGCTTTAAATTTTTCTAGAATAGAAGGAGTAATTTTTTCTCCTTTCTTTATTATTATGTTCCCCCTATAAACTTCCTTGAATACATTATTTTCTGCAGATTTTGCAGCAATATCTTGTTCAACCTCTGTCATTTTTTTGTTATATTTAAGGTTTTGATTCAATAATCGCAGCGAAAACTCATATAATGCTTTTCGTAACAGTTGCCTATTTTGAGGCGAATAGTCTAATGCTACTTCATTAGAAAAAATGTTTGCTGCTACAATAGGAGTTGGTATAGAGTACAAGGGTTGCGGTGGCCTAACATGATCATTATTGCTATCAATGATACATATTTTGGTATTCTTTTTTTTGTTTTTTAATTCGTCTGGAGAGATAATACCTTTGTATAATGTGTTTGATAGTTTTTCATTAAAAAGTTCTAGCTTTTGAGGGTCATTTATAATAGTCAATAAAGGTTGAACAAACGAAAGTGGAAAGCCTAAAGTTTTCTCAATTTTATTGTTAGGAATTTTGGTAAGGTTAGAAATTTTTTCTAAAAGTTTTTCGGTTTTGTTAATGCTTTCCTTGCAGGCGACTGTATTGATTTCATACAGTAGTGGAATGCTAGCCTTACTTGTACTTCGTTTTTCTTCTGTAGCTATTTTGTTTAAGTATACAAAACCAAAATCAGCATGGATTGTCTTAGGTGCTTGTTGCCCCATAACAAGGTAAAATTCAAAATTACTACTATCTGAAGGAATAACTAAGACTAGTGCGCAGAATAACCAGACTACAAATAGTATAATAAAGCTAACAAATTTGGACTTATTCATTGCATGCCCCAAAGTTTGTTCTTCTTTTAATCTTATTTTGGAACCTGCAAGTCCTTCTTTTTCCAGTTTTCGCCTTTTTTTGCTTTTAAAGAAAAATGAAAGCATTAGAACTTTCCTTTATTTGATTTTGACATACTCTTTTTTGTAGATTTGTCGTGATCGTAAGCATTAATGATTTTTTCTACAAGCGAATTATGAACAACATTTTTTGAAGCAAGCTCTTGAAATGCTATTTCTTTTATTTGCTTTAGTATTTTTCCTGCGTGTTCAAGACCTGAAGGTTTGCTATCGGATAAATCTGTTTGTGATGGATCTCCAGTAATAATTGCATTTTTACGTGGGCTTACTTTAATAGATTCAGAATAGAAATCTTTGATATTATTGCTGTGTCCTTTGGAAAGTAAAAATTCTAAGTCCTTTTGCCTGATTGAATAACCAAACTCGTAGATTTGATTTAACTCTTTCGGTATAGAATACACCTGCTTTGTGAAAACTGAATTATCTGAACAGATTTTTATTCGGCAATCACGAGCAATAATTTTAACATGAAATAAATCTTCAAATAATTTTACTTTGCTTATAGGGGCTCCCGCAAAAACACTAATTAATGCATTGGCCCCATCAAGGTATAATTCTTTCTCTGGCATTATAATATTATGTCTGTAGACAATGCACTAATCTATTTAGTTGGAATTGCAAGTGTCAATCCGGGTTTAATGTTTCCGGGTGAAATGAGGACATTCTTATTTGCTTCCTGTATCTTTTTCCACTTAGTTCCATCATTATCGTAGAACTTGCACGATATAGACCAAAGTGTATCTCCCTTTTTAACAGTATATGTTGTTCCTTCTGCTGGAGTTAACTCTTTTGAGTTTGAGCTAACACTTGCTTTTTTAGAAGGAATAGAGATGTCCTCATTTGTCTCTGAAAGGGTTAAATCATTTTCAAGCATTGGTTCAGGCGCAACGTCGATGCTAATACTTTCAAAAGATCCATCGCTTGCACCAGAAGTATTGATAGGAGGAGCGGTTGGCGGGGGAGCCCAGTCTTTATATGATTCCTGGATATAATCTTTCCATTGATTCTCTGTTGTTCCATATTTTGTTCTAGCTAGTTGTGGTGCACAGCCTGCAAAAACGTACAACACTGAAACACTTGCCAACAAATTTATAATGTTTTTTTTCATCCTCTGAGAAATCTCCCCCTTTTTTGGTTATTAACTTAGTTATATTTCTTTAAAATTACAACAGCATTATGACCACCAAATCCAAGATTAAGGTTTAATGCATTGTCGAGTTCTACTTCTCTCGCCGTATTTGGTGTATAATCCAAATCGCACTCAGGGTCTGGTGTTTCATAGTTGATCGTAGGTGGAATTATATTTTCCTGTAGAGATTTAACACAACTTATTGTTTCAAGTGCGCCTGCAGCACCTAGGTTATGACCAATTTGACCTTTAATACTGCTTATTGGCGTATTGATAGCATGTTCTTTGAAAACTGACTTATAAGCCATAGTTTCGTATTTATCGCCAATTGGCGTGCTTGTTCCATGTGCGTTAACATAATCTATGCCGTCAATCGGAATTTTTGCATGATTTAAAGCAGATTTTATGGCTTGTGCACAACCCCTTCCATTGGGAGCTGGTGCGGTGATATGGTGTGCATCACCTGAAGCTCCATATCCAACTAGTTCAGCGAAGATATTTGCTCCTCGTTTTTTAGCATGTTCTAATTCTTCTAAAACAAGTACTCCAGCACCTTCGGACATTACAAAGCCATCTCGGCTTGCATCAAACGGGCTCATTGATTTCTTTGGTTTATCATTTTTTTGGCTCATTGCTTTCATGGCGCAAAAACCGGAAAAACTAATTGGAGAAATACCAGCTTCGCTTCCACCTGTCAACATAATATCAGCATCATTGCGCTTTATCATCCAAAATGATTCACCAATAGAATGGGTCGCAGAAGCACATGCTGTGCAGATACACAAGTTTGGACCTTGCGCTCCGTATCTAATTGCAATGTTACCTGAAGCCAAATCAGCAATCATCATAGGCACCAAAAACGGTGTAACTTTTTCCGGGCCTCTTTCAAGCAGAACTTTATGCTGCTCTTCAATCGTCTGGATACCACCAATTCCACTACTTACTACAACCCCAACCCTTTCCTGATTAACATTGCTTAAGTCGCGTTCCAAACCTGCATTTTCAACGGCCTCATCTGCAGCGGCAATAGCAAATTGACTAAAAGGTGCAAGGCGCCTTGCCTCTTTTGTATGCATATAAGCAGTAATATCAAAATCTTTGACTTGCCCAGCTATTTTTGTTTTATATCGAGTGATATCCATGTGATCCTGATCCACAGTGTCAATGCCGCATTCTCCGTTTACGACGGCATTCCAAAACTCTGTAACGTTATTACCCACACATGATATAGCACCCATTCCTGTAATGACAACACGCCTATCCATTGTTGTATCCTTAAATGTTGTATAATATATTTATTCTTGCATAAGACAAAAAGGGGCACACGGCTACTGCCTAATGCCCCCATTTGTTAAAATTATCTGAACTTAGCCTTGAAGGTTTTCTTCAATATACTTTATAGCATCACCGACAGTAGTCAGTTTTTCAGCGTCTTCATCTGGAATATCAGCGCCAAATTCTTCTTCAAGAGCCATGATGAGCTCTACTTGGTCTAATGAATCAGCGCCAAGATCTTCAATAAATTTAGCTTGTGGTGTTGCTTGATCTGGAGATACTCCAAGCTGATTGACTACAATTTCTTTTACTTTTTCAGCAGTAGATGACATAATTTATCGCCTCCTAGTTATTTTAGATTGAGTATTCACTTATTACTACGTTCTTCAATTTTTGATTAAATAAGTTTATTGAGTAACATTAGCAATCAAAATATTAAATTGCAACCTCTTTTTTTGATACTTATTTGAAAAAATAGCTGATTATCTTAAAAAAGAGAGAAAAAACCAAATTACATTAACATTCCGCCATCAACATTTATTACTTGACCAGTGATATAGTCAGATTCATCAGAACTCAAAAAAAATACAAGATTTGCCACATCTTCAGGAGTTCCGGCCCTTTTTATTGGTAGCAAGGCCATAAAGGCTTCCATGGCGGTGTCTGATATTGCTTTTGTCATATCGGTAGCAATATAGCCGGGAGCAACCGCATTTACATTGATATTTCTTGAAGCCAATTCTTTCGCGGAAGTTTTGGTCAGTCCAATAACTCCGGCTTTAGATGCAGAGTAGTTTGCTTGGCCTGCATTCCCCATCCTGCCTACAACAGATGAGATATTAACAATTTTACCTTTTCTTGCTTTCATCATAGGACGTATGGCGGCTTTAGTAAAGTTAAAAGTTCCTTTAAGGTTAATGTTCATGACCAAATCCCAATCATTTGGGGTCATTCTCATCATTAATGTATCTTTTGTTATCCCTGCATTATTTACCAAGACATCAAGTCTTCCGTAGTGTTCAACGGTTTTTTTGATAGCGGCTTCTGCTTCTTCAAAAGAAGAAACATCTGCTTTTAGAGCTATGGCATCAATGCCTAGCGCCTTGAATTCTGATGCGGTTTCTTCCGCTACTTCCAATAAAATATCCACAATGGCAATGGCCGCGCCTTCGTTTGCTAACCGTTTAGAGATAGCTTTGCCAATACCACGTGCACCACCCGTTACCAAAGCAACTTGATCTTTTAATTTATCAGACATTTTTTTACCTACTTATGTTATATTAAAATATTAAAAAAACAATTTCACTGTTTAAATGGAAAAGCCTTCAACAGTTTCAATACTGTTAACATTAGCCACAGTAAGAGAAGCATCAATTTTTTTAGATAGACTAGTTAATACTACTCCAGGACCAAATTCAACTACTGTGTCAATACCAATTAAAGTCATGGCCTTTACGCAGTCAACCCACTGTACGGTTCCAGTAACCTGTTTAATTATGTTAGTTTTAATTTGTGCTGGGTCTTTTACTAGTGTGCCAACATAGTTTTGTGCTACAGGAATTGTTGGTTCGTTAAATTGGACACCATCAAGATACGTTGCAAAAAAAATCTCTGCATTTACCATTAATCTAGAATGATATGCACCAGCAACCGTAAGAGGTTTTACAATTCTTACACCTTTTTCTTTAAGGAGATCGATGGCATTTTTTACTTTATCTTCTTCGCCACTTATTACGGTTTGTAAAGGGCTGTTAATATTAGAAACATCTATACCGCATTCATTACAAACTTCGTCTATTATTACGGGGTCACCCTTTATTACGCTAGCCATACTCCCTTTGGTCGCTTCACAGGCATCCTGCATGTATGAGGCCCTTCTTTCAATAATTTTCAAGCCTTCCTCAAAAGTATAGGCATTTGCGGCATAGAGAGCACTGAACTCACCAAGGCTCAAGCCGGCGACAGAAGTAGGTATGATTTCAGGGTAAAGTTGCTTAAAAACTTCAAGACAGGCAACGCTCATAGTATATATTGCTGGTTGACAGTAGCGTGTTTCCGTAAGTTTTTCGACAGGTCCGTTAAAGCAGATGTCAGAAATAGACCAACCAAGAGTTTCGTCTGCTTTTTTGAAAATATTTGTGGCAGCAGGAAATTTTTCAAAAAGGTCTTTTCCCATGCCTACCTGCTGTGCTCCTTGACCGGAAAATACAAATGCTGCTTTCATCTTCACTCCACTGTACAATTGTTATAGTTAATTTTGTTATAAAGGATAGGTTTATCTATATATTGAAATCAGTATCAACCTATTTAAAGCATTTTAAAATACAGCTTTAATGAAAAAAGACAATTAGTAACTAAAAAACTTCAAAAAAATACTAATCTATAGGCAATCCTATTCCTATTTTTAGATACAGTATGCTCAAATTGCCGGCTTCTCAGAGTTTTGCCGTGACAAGGAGACTCCCTCTAACGCTCTCACGGCCGTTGCTTCAAGTATAAAATATTTTATCAAAAAGTGAATCTTGAATGGAAGTTTTTAAGTAAAAAGGTACAGTATTACAGGGATGCTGATACCCTGGTTATTCAAAAGCACGTTCGGAAAGAATTGATAAAAATATGAAAATTGTTGCCTTTTCTGATTCACATGCCTGTGGACAGCCCTCTGGTTGGGCATCTCTTTTTGATAAAAGAGTAATTGGTCTCTTTAATCATCACTATCGTAGGCAGCATCAGCATAACCAGAAATGGCTATATGCAATGGTTAAGTACGTACTTGACACGTTGCCTGATGTTGTTATTTGTGCTGGAGATATTTGCACATGTGGAGAGCCTTCTGAATTTAAAGAAGCTTGTGAAATACTTAAGCCTTTGGTTGATAACCCTAAAGTTAACTTTTTTTATGTCCCTGGAAATCACGACCACTATGTTAGAAATCAGTTGTGCTATAAAGCGCTCAAAGAAACATTTAAATATTTAAACGGCGGGAAATATAAATTTGAAGATCTGCCATTTTCTATGTCACTAAAAGACGTGGAATTTTGCTTTGTTACTGAATGCTACCCTGTGAATTTTGTTCTCTCCTCTGGTTTAATGAAGGAAAATACAGTAAAATATGTATACGATTGGATTAAGCAGAAAAATTCAAAATCGAAAATACTTGTAGGACACTATCCTTTACTTGAAAAGCATCCCATCTTGAGGTTCAGGCATAGGTTATGGGGACAGAAAAAAATAGTTGACGAACTTCGAAAGAAAAATCTTGACTTATCAATATGTGGTCATGTACACTGGCCTTCTGCAAATATTGATGGAACAGGAAGGGGAGAGATTATAATAGGTTCTGTTACCAAGAATGCCTGTGGTGCTCTGATAGACTATGACAGTACTAAAAATGTCTTTACATATAGCAAAATAGATTTGAGAAATATTTAATATATAGAGGTTTTTATGTTTAAGATTCAGTGTTTTCTATCCCGTCAAATGACTGGGACAAAGTTCAAAGTTTTGGTTCCGCTGAGCTATATGGTAATATGTGGATTAATTTGTTTCCTTTTAGTTTCATGTTCATTTGTCAGCAAATATGATCCTGGATTTGTGCTAAGATCCTTGAATCAGAAGCATTTAAAGCTTCTAAAAAAAGGAATGACTGAATATGAGGCTACAGCAATTATGGGAAAACCTCAAATTCAAGATGAATTTTACAAAGCAGATATACTGTTTTACTACACAACTTGGGATTGGGCGGATGCTGCTATCACTAAAATTGAATGTACCCCTCTGATTTTTGAGAATGACCAACTAATCGGCTGGGGCTTAGCCTTTTATAAGAATTACATACATCGAGATTGGTTGTATAATACAGATAAAATATTTAGCAAGCAAAATATAGGAAAATGAAGGGGAATAATAATTAATAAACGCTTTAAATTTGAGTTGGATAGATATAGTAGATTAGGAGTAATATTAGTTGTTTCTGGTCCTAGTGGAGCTGGTAAATCAACTATATGCAAACAAGTGCTTGAAAATAACAATCTGCACTTTTCCGTTTCATGCACGACCAGGAAACCCCGAATTGGCGAAGTGCATGGTGTAGATTATTACTTTACCAGTGAAGACATATTTAAAGAGAAAATTAAGAATAATGAATTTATCGAATATGCAAATGTGCATGGTAATTATTACGGTACGCTTCGAGATGAAGTAATACAGGAAATTAGTTCTGGAAAAAATGTTCTGTTAGACATAGACATACAAGGGGCGCTTAAAATTAAGAAGTCTGCAGTTCAAGATAGTTTATTGAAAAAATGTGTAGAGTATGTTTTTATCGCTCCTCCAAGCTTTCATGAATTGGGAAAACGCCTTAGAGGGCGAGGTACTGAAACTGAGGAACTGGTTGAGAGGAGATTAAACAATGCCAGTAAAGAGCTGAAACATTGTTTAGAATATGAATATTTAGTAGTGAATGAAGATATAACAAAAGCTGTTGCTGATATGAACTCTATTTTAATTGCTCTAACGAAGAAAACTCAGAGAATGGTGGAAATTTAATTATGAAAAATAAATCTATTGTACTTGGAGTAACCGGTTCTATTGCTGCATACAAGGCGGCAGACCTGGTGAGCAAGCTAATAAAGCTTGATTATGACGTTACCGTTATTATGACAGAATCTGCAAAGAAGCTTATAAGTGATCAAACATTTTTAACACTCTCGCGAAATCCGGTTATTAGCGATTTATGGTCTGTTGACAACTGGAAACCTGAACACATTCAATTAGCAGAGAAATCATCACTGTTTGTGGTAGCTCCATGCACTGCTAATTTTATGGGGAAGTATGCTGCTGGTATTGCTGATAACGCTTTAACTACTTATGCCTTGTCTCATAAAAAGAAGGTTCTTCTTGCGCCAGCAATGCATGTAGATATGTGGGAGCACGCGGCTGTTCAAAATAATTGCAAAGTACTAATGGAAAGAGGAGTTTATTTTATCGGTCCTGACACAGGTAATCTCGCTTGTGGCATAACGGGCAAAGGGCATATAAGCGATATAAGCTCAATTGTTGCAAAGATTGGCAATATCTTGAAAGATGATAAAAACAATAATTCACAAGTATGAAATTCCTGATAACAGCTGGACCTACCAGAGAAAAAATTGATCCTATTCGCTTCTTGACAAATCGTTCTAGTGGAAAGATGGGATATGCTTTGGCCGAAGCCGCTCTTAAAGCTGGACATGAAGTTGTTCTTATTAGTGGCGTAGTTAATATTCCTGCTATAGAAAATGTAAAAACAATTTATGTTGAGTCTGCATCTGAAATGTTTGAAGCTGTTTTAAAGAAATACGAAAAAGTAGATGTTGTTATTATGTCAGCAGCAATAGCAGATTTTACACCGACTAAATATTATCAGCATAAATTAAAAAAAAATGGTAAATCCCGTTTAGTTTTGAAACTCGAAAGAACAGTTGATATTTTAGCTTACCTGGGTGAACATCGGCAGAAAAATCAAAAACTGATTGGGTTTGCAGCTGAATCTGAAAATGTTATTGAAAACGCAAAAATAAAACTAAAAAAGAAAAACCTAGATTGGATTATTGCTAATAACATAGGAATTTCAGGTTTAGGTTTTCAGTCTGATAATAATGCTGTGACAATGATTGCCCGTGATGGACATACGATTGAACTATCTCCCCAGTCAAAGAAGGAACTTGGAGAAAAAATAATTCAAATAATAGGGGCAGACTAAAAAGCCTGCCCTGACGCCATCTAATGCAATTGCGATTGCATTAATGACCATTATGCGTTAATTATTTATCTGCTTTATTGCTTTTGGAAGTCATCAGGAAATACTAACGTTAACCGTCGTTGATCATAAGATAGCAACGCAGCCGCTATTACTTTTTTACTCTTCCAAGTACTTTGTTCTCCACTAATTAGAGCCCGTCCCAAAAGCTTTGCTTTTTGACGACTCTCGTTGTCGGTTGTTTGTTGATAGTGAGTAATCTTTAATTTTTCAAATATTTTCTGAGCAATCCTTTAGAATG